>Ga0129312_1000017_pt1 | contig 174234 bp, 150 predicted proteins | sample O827metagenome_FD_94434 | JGI IMG/M metagenome (GOLD analysis project Ga0129312, IMG submission 94434) | Orangutan group fecal microbial communities from Wisconsin, USA - O827 metagenome | ecosystem: Host-associated > Mammals > Digestive system > Large intestine > Fecal | place: USA: Wisconsin... | reverse complement strand
GCGTCCGTATGCCGGGTCATCCACTCCAGCAGAAACTTCATACCCGCTCCGTCCTCCATCGCCGCCGGGTCAAAGAGCTGCCAGACCATAACGGCAAAAAAGAGGAATACTAACAGCGCTGTTTTGACATACCGTGCTGCCCTGCTCCCGAAGGCAAACAGAAACGGAAATTCTACCGCAGTAATAAAAAGTGCGGAAACAACCAGTAAAAACAGCATGGTACCGATCATGGATATGTACAAAACCATATTCTCCGCCAGCTCTTCTTTCCTTATTCCCCCCAGAACAAATGTCTGCAAAACCACCAGCAGATTTGCCAGTGTATAATAATAAATCCCCATAAATGCATACTTTTCCTGCACATATTTCCTGCCTCCTGTGGGAAGGCTTAACAGAAACGTCCGAATGGAATTTTTTTCATCGGAGGCAAAAATCTTTTCCGGAATACTGATGCCGTAACAGACAGCTATAAGACCTAAAATTGCCAGGAAAAGGGCTCCGTCTATTCCATCCGAGTCCCCCCAGATGACCATACCGATTAAAATCAGCACACAAGCCGCCAGTATCCGCAGCATCCATTTCCCTTTTGCCGTGCAAAAATCCTGATAAAGAATACCTGTCATTTTCTGCCTCCTTTCCGGTAAAACCGCACGCTGAGCCCGTAAGAAATCACATAAAAAAGCACCATTCCAACGACCTCTGCCCACAGATACCTGCTTACTATGTTCCTGCCTTCCCGGAATTTTTCCATCAGATACCGGAACAGTTCCATGCCCGGCAGAGCATCCAGCAGGGTTATGAACTTCAGGTAAAGGAGACCCACCGACACCAGAAACAAAATCAGGCTGGCTATATTTCCTTTTTTCTTTCCAAGCGCATAAAAAAGCGGAATTTGTATGCCACAGAACAACAGTAATACGGCTGCTATCACCAAAATCAACTGCGTCAGATTTTTCATGGACAGTTCTTCTATTCCCACTGCCCCGGCGCTGACTGCCACAATGGCTGTCGACAAAAAAGAGCTTCCCATGCTGATGGCGCCAAATGTCAGATAAATCAGATATCTTGCCGTAACCACATCCGCAGCTTTTACCGGCAGGGTTCTCACAACCTTTTCAAAACCCGCCTGTTCATCCATTTCAAAGCATCGCAGGGCATCCATAAAGAATCCCGTCGGAATAAGCAGGCAGATGCCGATGATATAAAAAAGAATCACCGGCGCATTTTCTTCATTGATTGCGATTGCCTCTTCCACTTCCCTGGAAAGCATCCGTCCCATATTTCCGTACCGGATGCTCAGTACAATCAAAAGTGCGAAAATGAGTGTCGCGATGCAGACCGGTATCATGGTGTGCAGAAGCTTTTTCAGACAGCACATGTCCTTATAATACAAACCTCTCATAAGCCCGCCTTTCCTGCCTCTGCAGGCTTTATGCCTTTGCCCTCATCAGACCCATTTTCCGTATCTATAGACTTTCCCTCATCAGATGCGGCTCTTCCACCTTCTCTGGCGTTTTCTCTTGCTACATAAAACAACATGATTTCTTCGAGGGTTGCCGGTTCTACCAGCGCATCACCCCATTTTTTACGGGCTGCATCGGCGTCATTTACCAAAATTTCACAGCCGTAGGCTTCCATTCTTTTGAATATGACACAATCGTCATTTATATTCTCCGCCTCTTTTTTTCCGCATCGGATAATGGCATGCTCCTCTAAAATGGAATCTTTTTCCCCGGAAAGAAGAATTCTGCCCTTATCTATAAAGGTGATCTCGTCCGCAATCCGTTCCAAATCGGATATGATGTGAGAGGACAGAAAAATGGAATGCTCTTCATCCACTATGAATTCCTGGAAAATATCAAGAATTTCATTCCGCACCACAGGGTCCAATCCGCTGGTAGGTTCATCCAAAATCAGAAGCTTCGCATGATGGGAAAGCGCCACCGCAATCTGCAGTTTCATGCGCATACCTCTTGAGAACTTTCCGCAGGGCTTCTTTAAGGGAAGCCCGAACCTTGTCAGGTACCTTTGGAAGACTTCACAATCCCAGTTTGCATATACATAGGACATCATCGTTGCAATCTGCTTCGGCGTCATAAACTCGTGAAATCCCATTTCATCAAAAACGACACCTATGTCTTCTTTTATCGTCTGCTCGTCCTTTTGAAAATCCTTCCCGAAAATTTTAATCTCTCCCGCGTTTAACGGCATCATATTCAGCATAGCCTTAATGGTCGTAGTTTTACCGGCGCCGTTCTGTCCGATAAAACCGTGTATTCTGCCTGCGGTTACCTGCAAATCCACGTTTTGCAGGACAAACCCGTCATAACTTTTATTCAGATTGTGAATTTCTATAACATTTACTTTCTTCTCGCTACCCACTTTCTGCACCTCCCAAAATTTTGCATTTCTTCCTCTTGCAATTATTCCCTCGCATACCTTTTCCGGCTGTATCTGAATTTTTACATTTCCTCCAGCAGCATCCGGAAAGTTTCCACCATTTCTTCCTTTGTGAGGCCGGCATCCAGCGCTTTCTGAATACCCTTGGCAAAATATTCTTCCGTTTCCGCCAGCACACGTTCCCGCAAAAGCTCCTTATTCTGGGCTTTCACAAAACTGCCTCTGCCGGTAAAGGACTCAATGAAGCCGTCCCGTTCCAGTTCCTCATAGGCTCTTTTGGTGGTAATCATACTGATGCGAAGGTCCTTCGCCAGTGTGCGCATGGAAGGAAGGGCGTCCCCTGCCTTCAGCTCACCGCGTAGAATCATTTCGCGGATTTGCACCTCAATCTGCTCGTAAATCGGCGCACCGCTTGTGTTGCTGATGATAATATCCATGGTTTATCCTCTTACATGATTTAATTGTATATATCGTATATATATAATATCCCTTTTGTGGAATATTGTCAAGAGAAAAAACTTCCGGTTACATGAAATATGCGCAATAAGAAACCGGCTCCCCGGTCAGGCAATAAGCCTGGCTATGGAGAGCCGGTCTGAAATTCCATTTTTCATTCATTTCTGAATTAACATCTTGAAAGCAGGTCAGCCAGGCAGCCGCGCTGCTTCCGCCATCGTTCACCTTACAGGAAGATGAACTTCGCTATGAACAGAATTGCCAGAATGTACATAAGCGGTGTAATCTTCTTAGCCTTGCCGCATACGAGGTTAATAACCACGTAAGAGATAACGCCTGCTGCGATACCTTCGGAAATGCTGTAGGTTAAAGGCATGAAAATCAGTGCCAGGTAAGCGGGAACTGCTTCTGTGAAGTCGGAGAAATCGATGTCCACTACTGCGGAAATCATTAAGAAACCGACGAACAGAAGAGCGGGAGCTGTTGCAAATCCCGGAATGGCAATGAAAATCGGGGATAAGAAGATAGCTACCAGGAATAATAAACCGGTTACAATGGAAGAAAGACCGGTTCTGCCGCCTTCTGCCACACCTGCAGAGCTTTCTACGAAGGTAGTGGTGGTGGAAGTACCGAGTACGGCACCTGCACTGGTTGCAATAGCATCTGCCAAAAGAGCCTCTTTGATGCGGGGCAGCTTGCCATCCTTGTCAAGCATATCTGCCTTGTTTGCACAACCGATCAAGGTTCCGAGAGTATCAAAAATATCTACAAACAGGAAAGAAAATACAATGGCAATAAAGTCAAAAATCTTGAGTCCGTTGAAATCAGCCTTAAAGCACTGACCGAAGGTGGAAGAAATCGCACCTAAATTAAAGCTGCTCCATGCAGGAATTAAAGAGTAGTAACCTGCTTCGGGAACCACGGTGTAAATACCGGTAAACTGGCAGATAATACCTAAAATCCAGGTTGCGAAGATACCGATCAGGATAGCGCCGCGAACCTTCTTTACATATAAAATTGCGATGATAAAAGTACCGATAATCGCAAGCAGTGCGGAAATACCGACAGTGTGGAAATCCTGTCTGAAATCGACCAGGGAAACCAGTGTAGCAGAGTCCACAACGATTTTACCGTTCTGCAGACCGATGAAAGCTACGAATAAACCGATACCAACGGAAACGCCCTTCTTAAGCTGAAGAGGAATGGCATTAAAAATAGCCTCACGCACATTGGTAAGTGACAGTACAATGAAAATGATACCTTCCACAAATACGGCAAACAGTGCAATCTGCCAGGAATATCCCATAGAGCCGCATACCGTGTAGGCAAAATAAGCATTGAGTCCAAGTCCAGGTGCCAGTGCAAACGGATAATTGGCAAGCAGCGCCATGGCAATGGTTCCGATAAAGGAAGCCAGTGCGGTAGCGATTAAAACTGCCTGTGCATCCATGCCGGATGCGGAAAGAATGCTGGGGTTTACCGCCAGGATGTACGCCATGGTCATGAAAGTGGTAATACCTGCCACAACCTCGGTACGGACGGTGGTTTTGTTTTCTTTGAGTTTAAAGAATTTTTCTAACATAAGTACCTCCCTCTTTTTTAATAAAATACTATTTTATTATATTTTTATTGACATGAAAAAGCAAGGATAAGTTACCTTGCTTTACATGAATATTTCTTATGCGATTGTTAAAACGCCGCATCGGACACATCAAAGGGATTTTCTTTGCCTTCCAGTGCGTACCGGCAGCCTAAAATGCTGTTTTTCACCATGTAGTCAATGGCTTCTTCGGTGTAAAATGCCGTGTGGGGCGTTACGATGACATTGGGGAAGGAACGCAGCACCGCCAGCTCCTCGTTGTGCATGGGCTTGCCCACCAAATCGTAATAGTAAAGGTTGGACTCATTTTCGATAACATCCAGACCCGCTGCCCCGATTTTCTCACTCTCCAGTCCCTTAATCAAGGCTTCTGAGTCAATCAGGTTGCCTCTGGCTGTGTTGATGATGATAACGCCGTCCTTCATTTTCGCAATGGTGTCCACATTTATCATATGGAAGTTTTCCGCCGTGGAGGGCATATGCAGGGAAATAATGTCGCTTTCCTTATAAAGAGTGTCCAAATCCACGTACTCTGCGTATTCTGCCACTTCCTTGGAAGGATACAAATCAAACGCAAGCAGCCTGCAGCCAAAGCCTTTCAGATGCTCCAGCACGGTGCGGCCGATTTTGCCGGTACCGATAACTCCCACGGTGGAATTGGAAATTTCCACGCCGATTTTACCGGGCAGTGTATAATCCTGCACATCCGCGCGCATCATAATGGGTTTCATTTTCCGGCAGCACATCAGCATCAGCATAATGGTGTAATTGGCTACACCGTTGGGCGGATAGGTGGCATTGCAAACAGTAATACCCAATTTGCCCGCTGCCCTTCTGTCCACATGGTCAAAACCAACCGTACGGGTGGAAACGCATTTTACGCCGCATTCCTTCCAGATAGTCAGAATTTCTTCGTCCACAGGGGTGGTAATAATGCTGACGGCATCGTAGCCTTCTGCCAGTCTTGCATTCTCCGGTGTGGGTTTGTCCCCCACCGAAGCATACTCAACCTGCATTTCCCTGCTCCATTTTTCAAAAAATCGTTTTTCGTCAAACTCTCTTAAACTATATACAAATAACTTCATGTCCGTGCCTTTCCGGAAGCCCCGGATTGCAGCATCCGCAGGCAAAACCTGTCATCTGCCTTTTTCTGCAAATTTACCTTTAGGAAAAACGGAACCACTTAAAGTCAAACTGGCAGCCGGGCAGGAAAATAACTCCTACCTTGGTCATGCCCGTTACCTTTTCAAGCGGGAATGTTACTTCCGTATATTCCTCACTGTGCGGGAACTCCACAATCTGATTTACGGAGCTGCCGTCTTCCTTGAAGAAACGGATATGAATAGTATTGGATGAAAGAGGGGTACGGCCGCAAACAGTCACTGCCTTTACGCCTTCTTCTCCGAAATCCATATTTTCATATTCCATGGAAACATTGTTGCCTATGCCTTCCACGGCATCCGCGGTCTCCTTGTAGGTATCTCCGTACAAGTTATTGTATTCCAATGCTCCTATTTTTTCAAATGCTTTCTGAAGCTTGGTGAAAACGAAGCCCTTGATAAAGTAGCGCTGGTTGTTTGCCACGAGAGACAGGGTGGTGATGCCCTTTAACCGGCGGTTCAGCTTGTAGGTCTCCGGCTTGTATACATCCCAGGTGCTGGGCTTCTGGTATACCAGGTCGCCCACTAATTCGCAGCCCTCTTCTCCGGGCACGCCTTCGTAAATCTTTAAGTAATGAGGGTCACCGCTTTGGGCAAAAATAGGAAGCGTAATTTCGTCGGAACCGAATTCGCCGAAGTCCAGTCCCTTGTATACAATAACACTTTCCCCTTCCTGTGCGGTTGCCACGCTCTTTTCGGAAAATCCGCCGATATCGCCCTTAGAGTCGGCATAAAGAGCTCCGGCAATCAGTTCATAGGGATTTAAGTAAGCCTCACCCAGTCCGCTGATGGAGAATTCCAGCTGGGACAAAAGCTTTACATTTTCCGTACCGTTTTTCACAGTGGCACGCAGACGGAATGCGCCGTCGCCCTTTGCCCTGATGCAACATTTTGCAGCCAGAACTCTGTGAGTATTGGACTCAGTCAGACGCTCCGCCTCACTTACAGGAATTTCTTCCAGTTCTGCCAGATTGGAAACAATGCCCGCATCGTTGGTTGCCGTAAAACTTACTTCCTTGCGGGAAACATCCGCCGGATACAGATAAGCCTTCACTACCATTTCCGTTTTATTTTCATCAAAGGTCTGACCCTCTTCTGCTACAATTTCAATCTTTCTTACGGGCACAAGGGGCTCTCCCTCTGCTGCCAGCACGCTGCCGGTAATGAGAGGAACCTTCTTATTTTCCCAAACAGGAGCTTCTGCTTTTTCCGCTGCCTCGTCCGCATAAAGGGTAATCATGGCAGGTGCAATTTTGCCCGCCTCTCCCAAATGCTTTACGGTAACAAAAATTTCACCGGGCTCGTTCTTTGCTGCAATCACGGCTAAAAGCTTGCCGTTAAACAGCTTTCTCCGGGTGCCCTTGTAGGAGTCGTAGTCCGTGCTGTCGCCGTTGTCCAGACCAATCAGACGTCCGGCGCCGGTAACTTCCACTTCCACGTAGTCCATGGCGTTTTCTACCGGGTTGCCGTCCTCGTCGCGGGCGGAAATTTCCACGAAAGCAAGGTCCTTACCGTCTGCCACAATATGGTCAAATTCCGGTGTTACCTCGATTGCTGCGGTATTGCCGAAGGATTTGTGCATATCCTCTGCCACCACGTTGCCGTTTTCATCATAAGCCACCGCACGCAGGCTTCCCTTGTGAAAAGGCACCCGGAAGCTGGGGAACAGCTCCTGTCCGTGCGCATGGTCGATTTCTTTTACACCGAGGGATTTCTCATTGACAACTACCTCCACCTTAGGGGCGTTGCTGCATACCCGCACGTCCACCATCTGACCTTCGTTGAAGTCCCAGTAAGGAAGCACATGCACCATGGGATGCTTTTTATAATCCGTCCATTCTGCCTGATACATATAGAAGACATCCTTCGGGAAGCCTGCCGTATCAATCAGACCGAAATAAGAATTCTTTGTCTTGTAAGGGGTGGGCTCGCCGATGTAATCAAAGCCCGTCCACAAAAACTGTCCTGCCGCAAAATCCCTGTCTCTGTCTACGGAAATACAATGCTCCACCGTCTTGGCAGCCCAGCTCGGACGGCTGTTGCCAAGGGAAGAACACTGCTCGTCTTCTTCCGTTAAAATCGGCTGGGAAAGCGGGAAATGGTAAACGCCCCTGCTCTGTACGATGGAAGAAGTTTCACTTCCGTAAATCACCCAGTCGGGATGTTCTTTATGGTGTGCATCGTAATGATTGTCGCCGTAGTTGTAGCCTGCCAGTTTTACAATATCCGCACAGTTCTGCGCACCCTGCCAGGGCATATAATTGGAACCGATGGTAACTCTTGCATTTTTCTTGGGGTCATGAACAAGCACATCCCCCATCAGTCTCTTTGTCAGGCCCACACCCTCTGCCTCATGGGTATCGTGAATTTCGTTGCCGATGCTCCACATGATAACGGAAGGATGGTTTCTGTCCCTGCGAATCCAGCTTGCCACATCCTTTTCTGCCCATTCATCGAAAAATCTGGCGTAATCGTATTCGGTCTTGGGCTCCATCCACATATCGAAAGCTTCCGAAACAATATACATACCCATGGTATCCGCCAAATCCATCAGCTCCGGCGCCGGCATGTTGTGAGAAGTACGAATGGCATTGACACCCATTTTCTTTAAGGTTGCAATCTTACGCGCCATGGCCTTTTTATGGAACGCCGCACCCAGACAGCCTAAATCGTGATGTTCGCAGACACCGTGCAGCTTTACCCGTTTGCCGTTTGCCACGAAGCCCTGCTCTGGGTCAAATACAAAGTCTCGGAAACCGATGTTATATTCTGCCTTATCTCCGTTCTCCAGTGCCACGCTGACATGGTAAAGTACCGGATGCTCGGCATCCCACAGTGCCGGCTTTTCAATCATGGCATCTCCCATAAGAAGCTGTTTTTCCGCATTCCAGGTAAGGGTAAAGGTTTTCACAATCATTTTGCCCTTGGAAAGAACCACCTTGGCGGTCAGGTCGGAATCCTTGCTGTCCGTTTTTGTCAAACCGGAAACCTCTGCTTCAATTTCCAGTTTGAAGTCGTCCCCGCATTTTTTTGTGGCAATGTAGACGCCGTCGGAAGTCAGATGCACCACCGGCGCTTCCTTGAACCATACGTTACGGAAAATACCCGCGCCGGAATACCAGCGGGAGTTGGGCTCATGGTGGTCAATGCGCACCATCACCGTATTTTCCCCATCCTTAAGGAGATTTGTCATATCGAATTCAAAGGTGGAATAACCGTATTTCCACTCCCCTAAAAGGGTTCCGTTTATGTAAACCTTAGAGTCCATATACACGCCGTCAAAACGGATGCTGTATACCTTTTCCGCATCTTTTTTCACGGTAAATTTCTTCCGGTACCAGCCGGTGGATGTTTCATACAGATTTAAGGTATCGTAAATCAGCCAGTCGTGCGGAAGATCCACTCTTTCAAACTTACCCTCATAAGCAGAAAGTTCCTCCAGCCCCGTCCCAAAAGGTGTCTTTGCAAATTCCCATTGATTTGTAAATAATTCCATATCTTCTCCGTTCCGAAGCCCGCGCCGCCGTCCGGTTCTGCCGTCCGATTTTCCGCAATCTCCCCTGCGCCGCCGCAGAAAAGGCTTCTATGTTGCTATGATATTTTATTTTAAGTGGATAACCGTAAATCCGCAACCGATTAAATTGCAGATATAATGTACTATTTTGTATAGATTTCCATAGCGGTCTGACTGCAATATCTCCGCAGGTTTATCTGCTGAATTCTCACTGGTTTATCTGCTGAATTCTCACTGGTTTAACTGCAATGTTTCCACTGGTTTAACTGCAATATTTCCACTGGTTTAGCTGCAATATTCCCACTGCTTTAGCTGCAATGTTTCCACTGGTTTAGCTGCAATATTCCTGCAGGTTTTCAGCGGATTTCTGCATATACGCTTCCTGGTCCGCCGCATCAAAATGTTCAATGGCAAGATAGCCCCGGTATCCATACTCTTTCATCTTGTGTACCAGTTCCTTTATAGGGATGCAACCTTCCCCCACCGCCGCGGGCAGGTAGCATTCCTTTATGTCCGGGGTTGCATTTTCCTGTGCTTGCAAGGGCTTATCGGTGTATATTTTCTGCATTTCCATAGCCTTGTCAGCGTCTGTTTCTTGTGCTTGCAAGGGCTCGTTGCTCTCTGTTTTCTGTACCTTTAAAGGTTCACTGCTCTCTGTTTTCTGTACCTTTAAAAGCTTCTCTGCGCTTATTTTCCTATCCTTGCAGTGCGCATGCACAACCTTATCTTTGAGTTCCTCCCATGCAGCAAAAACATCCTCCCCATGGATGATAAAATTGCCCGTGTCAAAAGTAAAACAAAGCCCCGGAACCTGCTCTGCAAACCACTTCATACCGCTCACGCAGGCAATGGGTGAATTCCTATCATCGAAATCCTCTATCACAACGGTGATGGGGGTGATGTCCGCAGCGCTTTGGCTATCCGCAATTTTTTTAACACCCGCAATATCATGTGGCTCCGTAATCTTCTCATCTTTGACAGCATTCCGGCTGCCTGCCATTTCTACGATTTTCCGCAGCCCTTCCGCCATGCGCAGCGCCTTTTCACTGTGGGAAAGATAGTCCCATACTTTCTCCCTGTCCGGCACACAATTCACAAACTCTTCTGTTTCCACTGAAAAAAATCCGGGCACAATCAATATTTTTCCGGCTTTCGCTTTTCTTGCAATTTCGATATGTCTGCGTGCTTTTTCTGTTTCCCTGCCCCGCTCCAACGCATAAAATTCATAAATGCAGCTCACCTGTAAGCCTGCAGTCTCAAGCATTTCCAGCGTTTCCGGGTGTTCCAGAAGATAGGTGCGGTTAATTTCCACAGCAGAAATTCCCTCCTCCTTCACCTCTGCAAGCAACTCCGGAATATGTTTGCCGGTCTGCTCCTCCGCCTGTAAAATATGGTCAAAAAAGACCGAAAGTCTGATTACTTCACTTCCTCGCATGCAAGCTCCTTCCGTGCTCCCACAGACATGCAAAACCGCACCGCATTTATAATAATCTGCTGAATTTCCGGTACATAGTAAATCGGATATTCTTCATGACCCGGCTGAAAATAAAAAATCTTTCCCATTCCTCTTGTAAACGTACAACCGCTGCGAAATACTTGTCCGCCGGAAAACCAGCCCGCAAAAATCACATCGTCCGGCTTGGGAATATCAAAATATTCTCCGTACATTTCTTCTTCGGGCAGGAATATTTTCTCCGGAATACCCGCAGCTATGGGGTGGGTGGGTGCAAGACACCAGAGATTTTCCTGCTCTCCGTGCTTCCATTTTAAGGTCATGGAAGTACCCAGAAGCCGCTTCATAATCTTGGAAAAATGCGCCGAATGCAGGGCAATCAGCCCCATTCCCGCGAGTACATGCTTCTGCACCCTTTCCGCCACTTCATCCGAAAAGGCATCCTGCAGGGCATGGCTCCAGAAAATCAGCACATCCGTGTCCGCAAGCACCTCTTCCGTCAGACCGTGCTCGGGCATATCAAAGGTTGCCGTCCGCACCTGAAAATCCTCCTGCTTCCCTAAAAAAGAAGCAATGCAACCGTGAATACCCTGCGGATAAACCTTTCGCACGCCCTCATATTCTCTTTCATGTTTGTATTCGTTCCAGACCGTAACCCGTATCATTTTTTCTCCCTGTTTTTCTACTGTTTCCCGCTCTTTTTACTTTGTGGTTCATTTTCTGTTTCCTGCTCTTTTTACGTTGTGGTTCATTCTCTGTTTCCTGCTCTTTTTACTTTGTGGTTCATTCTCTGTTCTTTGTTTGCCTGTGCCTGTAACCAGAATGAAATGCTGCGGTTCTTTCTTTTGACTCTGATAAAATCTTTTTCTTTCTGGGTCAAATGATTTTCCGGCACTTTGTTTCTTCTTTTGACCCTAATAGCCCTTCCGCTTACAGGGTCAAATCAAAATTCAGCTTTCTTCTATTTTCTTTGACTCTGACAGGCTCTTTCCCTCATAGAGTCAAACCCCAGCCCGGGCTTCCTGCCCTTTCCTTTGACCCAACTTGGCATATCCTCTTGCAGGGTCAAATTTATGCTCTGCTTCCCTCTTTCTTCTTTGACTCTGACAGGCGCCTTCCCTCATAGAGTCAAACCCCAGCCCGAGGGGCCTGCCCTTTCCTTTGACCCAACTTGGCATATCCTCTTGCAGGGTCAAATTTATGCTCTGCTTCCTTCTTTCTTCTTTGACTCTGACAGACTCTTTCCCTCATAGAGTCAAACCCCAGCCCGGGGGGCCTGCCCTTTCCTTTGACCCAGTTTGGCATATCCTCTTGCAGGGTCAAATCCATGCTCTGCTTCCCTCTTTCTTCTTTGACTCTGACAGGCGCCTTCCCTCATAGAGTCAAACCCCAGCTCGGGCTTCCTGCCCTTTCCTTTGACCCAGTTTGGCATATCCTCTTGCAGGGTCAAATCCATGCTCTGCTTCCCTCTTTCTTCTTTGACTTTGACAGGCTCATCCCCTCACAAAGTCAAACCGTCAGATTCAAACCGGGGTTCCTACTGCATCTTCGCCAAGAAAGCCTCTACATTGCCCGCGATGTCGCCCTTAAACACGGCGGAGCCTGCCACTGCCACATTGGCGCCTGCTGCAAGCACCATGGAGATATTGTCTAAATTGATGCCGCCGTCCACTTCAATATCAATGTCCCTGCCGCTTTCCTGCACCATTTTGCGGACTGCTTTCACCTTGTCCGTGCAATAGTCAATATAGGACTGACCGCCAAAGCCCGGCTCCACGGTCATAACCAAAATCATATCCACTGTTCCAAGATAAGGCCTGACCGCTTCCACATCCGTGCCCGGTTTAATGGAGATACCGGCTTTCTTGCCCTGACGATGAATTTCGTCAATGATTTCCGCTGCCTTTTCGGTTGCCTCCAGGTGAAAAGTAATCAGGTCCGCACCGCAATCGATAAACTCCTGAATGTACCGCTCCGGTTCCACAATCATCAGATGGACATCAAAAACCTTGTCGGTAGTTTTACGGATGGATTTAATCACCGGCATACCATAAGAAATGGATGGCACAAAAAGTCCATCCATTACATCTATGTGTATATACTGGGCGCCTGCCTGGTCCACCAGGGCAAGCTGCTCACCTAATTTTGCAAAATCTGCAGATAAAATAGAAGGGGATAAAATATTTTTCATGTGTGTGCTCCTCATAAATGACAAATAGATTTATTTTCTGCTTCCGCATAAAATGCCGCAAGCATTTTTCTTTCTATTATACATCATTTCAGGAGTTTTTCCACATCCCTTTTTAACTGCTCCCAATCGTCCTCATGCTCCACATAATAAAGCGGACATTTTTTGCCGCCACAGTCATAATGCCGCAGAATATCACCCGTGGAAAGTCCGTATTTTTTCACCAGATATGCCAGCAGATGGATCAGAGAGTCGTAGGTTTCTTTCGTAAAACTGCCGTCCGCACTCTTGTAACAGCACTCAATGGAAATGGAGTCGTAGTTTCTGGTTTTCACCGCATAGGCAATTTCCTCAAACGGAATGCATTGAATGATTTCCCCGTCATAACCAATGATAAAATGTGCGCTTGCTGACCTTTCGTGCGTATCTTTCAGGGACTCAAAATAGCTTCGGTTCTGCGCAGCACTGGTATTGCGATTTGCTGTATAATGTACAAAAATACTGTTGACCTCCTGCAGTCGTTCTCCGGGTCGGGAGTAATCGTTTGGCGTCAGAAAAGCTTCCTCCCATTCCGGCTTTTCTACGTTCTTATAATCCAGAACGGAAATCTGTCTCTGCAGATTTTTCACAGCCTGCGCAGCTTTTCCGTCGGAAAGCAGGCGGATTACCGAAATGATAAGAACCGCCGCCAGCAGAACAAAAAATACTTCAGCAAACAGGAGCCTGAGAAATCTTTTTCCCGGCTTTTTGCTGCGCGCCCTGCGGTGCCCGATCTTTGTATACTGCTCGTTCTCCGGCTTCACCTTTCCAGCGCGATGCTGTCTTTCAATCCTCATTCCGTCTATGTTGTACTTGTCTTCTGACCGTTCTCTTCTGGCTCGGTATTCCTGTTCTGCTTGCTTTCGCTTCTCACGGGAATTCTTTTTTGCTTGTACCGCCGTCACTCTTCTGACATAATGCGCCGTCTCCGATTTTGCTCTTCCAGTCCGCTGCACGTTCCCAGATTGCTCTCTTCTGGCATAGCGCTCTTTCTCCGGCTGCATCCTCGGCGCAAATGCCATATCTAAATTTAATTCTTCTCTTTCGTTTCCCTCATCCAACATAAAAAAAGCCTCCGGTTGTTCAGTATAGCAGATTTCCACTGCTAATTCTTAAAGAACCGGAAAGCTTTTTCTTAATTTTTTATGAATGGAAAACAATAAATTGCCAACTCTTACGTTATCAGGAATTCCAGTGCAGACGGTGAAGCTCCCCTTCGGTCTGCATGCCGGCAAACCGGTTCTGGCGCAGGGCTTCGTACAGCACAATCGCTACGGAATTGGATAAATTCAGGGAACGGATATCCGGCAGCATGGGAATACGGATGCAGGTTTCCTCGTTGTCCACAAGGATTTCCTCGGGAATACCGGCGCTCTCCTTGCCGAACATGATAAAATCATCCGGTCCAAACTTCACATCGGTATAGACATGTTTTGCCTTGGTGGTAGCCATCCAGATTTTTGCACCGGGATGCTTTGCCAGAAACTCTTCATAATTCATATAGCGGGTTACATCCAGATGTTCCCAGTAGTCCATGCCCGCTCTCTTTATGGATTTCTCATCCAGATGAAAACCGAGCGGCTCAATCAGATGCAGGGATGTGCCTGTTGCAACACAGGTTCTGCCGATGTTTCCTGTATTCGCCGGGATTTCCGGCTGATGAAGTACAATGTGCATTTTCTATTTTCCCTTCTCCTCGCGCAGCTTCGTAATAAAATGCGCCAGGCGTTCCATCGCCATTTTCAGCTTCTCCAGTGAATAAGCGTAGGAAATACGCAGGTAGCCCTCGCCGCTTGCGCCGAACGCATCACCGGGAACCGCTGCCACTTTTTCTTCCTCCAGGAAACGGGTGGCAAATTCTTCGCTGGTCATGCCGAACTCCTTGATACAGGGGAATACATAGAAAGCGCCGTAAGGCTCAAAGCATTCCAGACCCATTTCACGGAAAGCATGCATCAGGAAACGTCTTCTCTGGTTGTAGGCGGTACGCATTTCAACGATATCCTCGTCGCCGTTTTTCAGAGCTTCGATAGCGGCATACTGTGCCGTGGTGGGCGCGCACATAATTGCAAACTGGTGAATTTTCGTCATCTGCTCGATAATATTCTGCGGTCCGCACACATAGCCGAGTCTCCAGCCGGTCATGGCATACGCCTTGGAGAAACCATTGATCAGAAGGGTTCTCTCCTTCATGCCGGGCAGACTGGCAATGGACACATGCTTGTCCTTGTAGGTCAGTTCTCCGTAGATTTCGTCAGACATGACATAGATGTCGTTTTCAATAATAATATCTGCAATCGCCTCTAAGTCCTTCTTTTCCATTATGGCCCCGGTCGGGTTGTTGGGGAAAGGAAGAATTAACAGCTTTGTCTTGGGAGTAATGGCTGCTTTCAGCTCCTCCGGTGTCAGGCGGAATTCGTTTTCTGCCTTCAAATCGATAATGACCGGCTTGCCGCCCGCCAAAATTGTGCAAGGCTCATAGGAAACATAAGAAGGCTGGGGAATCAGCACTTCCTCTCCTTCGCCCGGATTTATCATGGCGCGAATACCGATATCAATGGCCTCGGAACCGCCCACGGTAATCAGCACTTCTCTGGTCGGATGGTAATGAATGCCCTGTGTCCGATAAAGATAATGACAGATTTCCTCACGTAGCTTCATAAGACCTGCGTTGGAAGTATATTTGGTATGTCCCTGTTCCAGAGAATAAATACCCTCATCGCGGATATGCCAGGGGGTGGCAAAGTCGGGCTCGCCCACACCTAAAGAAATAGCATCCTTCATTTCGCTGACAATATCGAAAAATTTACGGATTCCGGAGGGTTTTAACTCTACGACCTGTCTGGATAATGGATCTCTCATGGCGTAATCAACTCTCTTTCATCTTCGTATTTGCTGGTTAAAATGGTGCCGTGGTCCTTGTATTTCTTTAAGACAAAATGGGTAGCGGTGCTCAGCACGCCGTCCAATGTGGCAAGCTTGTCGGAAACAAAATTGGAAACCTCTCTCAGAGACTTTCCCTCCAGAGATACTAGAAGGTCATACCCACCGGAAATCAGATATACAGAATTTACTTCTGCATATTTGTAAATTCTTTCGGCAAAGCTGTCAAAGCCCTGTCCTCTCTGCGGGGTAATACGCACCTCAATCAGTGCATTTACCTTTTCAATGTTGGTATTTTCCCAGTTGATCATGGTGTGATAACCGCAGATAATGCCTTCTGCTTCAAGCGCAGCCAGTTCATTTACCACATCCACTTCTTCCACACCTAAGATGACTGCCAGTTCCTTCAAATCCATACGGCTGTTTTTCTCTATAATACGCAATAATTCTTCTCTCATAGGTTTTCTCCTTTTATCTTGCTGAATTCATCCGAGACAGGACGGTCTAAGAAACGCTTTTCCTCCTGGTTTATGACAACTCTGTCGTTGTTATCCGTTATCTTTCCGATTACCGCTGCCAAAATTCCCGCTTCCTTCAAATCCCTGACCAAGTGTTCGCCGTTGTCAGTGGTAATGAGGAGGCTTCCGCCGGAGAGCATTTCATAGGGACTTATGCCGAAAAACTCGCATACTTCCACGCACTCCTGTCTGATGGGTATTGCTTTCAGGTCTACGGCCAGTCCAACACCGGCGCTCTCTGCCAGTTCCCAGAGGGAAGCAAAAATGCCTCCGCCGGATACATCATGCATGGCGCCCGCATTGGACTTTATGGCGGTGGCGGCCTCCGGAAGGATGGACAATTCCTGCAGGAAAGCCTGCGCTTTTTCTATCATATGAAGCGGATAACGTTCCGCTAACCGTTCTTCATAACGGGTGGCTAAGAGTCCCGCCCCTTCGCATCCCACCTGCCCCGTAAGAACAATGTCCTGACCTGGCCGGATGTGATTTTCAAAAAGGGCTTCTCCTTCCACGCTGCCGATGGCGGTTGCCGTCACATACGGAACACTGCAATTTTCCGACACCTCCGTGTGACCTCCCGCAATCTGAATATGTAAAATGCCCGCCGCTTCGTTGGCTTTTTTCATCAGCTCTCTTAAGAAGCTTTCCTCCGTATCCGCCGGAAGCAGAAGTGTCAGAAGCACCGCCACGGGATGGGCTCCTCTTACGGCTATGCCGTTCACCGCCTTCATAATGGGCACATATACTTCTGACGGAGATGTCACAAAAAAGGTCTGGACGGACTGTACCGTGTATCCGTTTTTCTGCGCAAAAACAGCGCAGTCTTCCCCTATGCCTGCGCCATTTTTAACTTCCTTATTCTGATTGGTAATCTGCTTTAAGACGGAACGTTTCAAAACACTTTCCGATACTTTACCGACCTTCATACACAATACCTTCTTATGTTTATTCAGTGGGTGCTGCAGGCGCCGCCGCTGCCGCTGCCTGCTGTGCGTTAAGAATGGCAATCACGTTTTTCACATGGTCAATGCTGCCGGTGCCGCACGCTGCCATAATCTCATTATACGCATTGGCATCTGCGGTTGAAACACCAACGACTGCGCTTCTGGGAACCATTTTGTAGCTGCTGCTGTTTACCACTTCCCTGCTTACCTGCACGCCGTCCTCTTTTACCACCTTCCAGAGTCTTGCCTTGTAGCCGATGTGGGCGCCTGTCACGCTGATGTAACCCAGCGGATAAGCGGCATCCGGATAAAGGGCGTCGGATGTAGGGTTAATGGTTTCCAGTATTTCGCTTTCATATTCCACCGTACGGTTCGCCGGTCTTGTTTCCACACCATAGATGGTGAAAGTAATCTTTTTATCCTCTGTATGTCCTTCTATGTAAACAGGATGCTCTGTATTGTTTACAAATTTGAAATCCTTACCGGAAGACTCGGCAATCGCCGCATCCGCGGAGGGACTTACATAGCTGACAATCATGGAGTGATTGTAACGCTCCGTCACATCCAGCTCGGATAACAGAACGGCATTGTAAAGGGTGGTAGAAACCTGGCAGATACCGCCGCCGAGGGAGTCAACAACCTTGCCGTTCAGATAAGAACCCGCCATATAGTATCCGTTTTTCTCGGAGAAAGGAGAAACTGTCTGGTAGGTGGAAAATTCGTCTCCGGGATAAAGGGTAGTGCCGTCAATCAGTCGGCAGCCGTTGGCTATGTTGCCGCTTCTGTTGGAATTGGAACTCTTGTAGGTTGTGGTATAAGTACCCAGCACATCTTTTACTAAGGAAAGCTCTTCCTCATTTCCCCGGGGCTGCTCCTCTTCCACCGTCAGGGCAATGGTTTCGTTTCCTCTTGCCCACTTGTTTGTCATGTAATCGTACACTTCATCAATGGAAGTTTCCACATCCAGACGATACCCTGTCTGTCCGTCCGTAATCTTAAACGCACCGTTTTCGCGGGTCAGTGTATAGTCAATGGCCTCCCGGTCAAAAACGCTGCACTTCTCTACCAGCACATTATTGATGGCGGTTACATCAAATCCCAATTCAATGGGATAGACCTTATTTTCATTCTCTAAATCCTTCAGCTCCTTGTATCGCTGCACCACATTGCCGTGCATGCCGAGCTCCTTTGCCTCTTCGATAATGTCGGTATTTTTCCAGGAAAGCCCCAGCTCACCCGCCGTTACCGTCACTTCATTATCGCCTGCTGCAAGAAGTGTGATTTCCGCTTCTTTCAAAGAATCCACATACGCATTGATTGCTTCCGCTGCTTCTTCTTCTGTCATGCCGGCAAGAGAAATCTCTTCCGCATAGACGCCCTTTTTCAGAGTGTCATCGCCCTTTGCCTCCACGTTTACCGTAAGGAGGGAAAAAGCACAAAAGACAGTACCCCAAAGCAGCATTGCTTTTGAAACCATTTTTTTCATATCCTCTACTCCTCAAAACCTTCCCACAATTGTCATCCGCGGGAAAATATGCTACCATAATGCTGCGGAACATGCTGCACATGGCGGCCAACCACACTGCCTGCTCCTGCGGCAGCCTACATACCAAGTGCCATGGGAAGCACCATCGCTATGATTAAGAAAATAATAATCACGGCGGAAATTATCTTTTTTGTTTTCCTGCTGTAGATATTAAACATAACACTACCATGCCTTTCCACAACCTGCAGACCCCTGCAGGCACTATTTTCTACTGAAAGGATATTATATATGAAAACATTATTTTTGTCCAGTTTAATCAGTTTTTGTCTGCTAATCTTCCTTTTGAACAAGCGCCATTCCAAAATGGAAAAGAGCATGAAGGAAGCCTTCTGGAAACGGGAAGAAGAGGCCAACCACACCAGACGCAAATCGCTCGACAATCTTCCTTATATTACCATTCCTCTGGAGGAGCTGCCGCTTGCCTGCCACATCACCGGCGATGCCGCAACCGTCCGAAATACCGACGATGCCGCAGCAAATGAAACCATCTCCGAGGAATGCAAGGAAATCTTAAGGAGCCTGTCCACCCAGAAAATCGTCAATTTGACCGGATACACCAACACGGACTTAAAGCTTTCCTACGGCACCGCCAACATCACATGCCTTACCGAGTACGACCAGAACTACACCCTGCTTGTCTCCACCCTGCAGAAATGGGCGGAAGTTCTGTACCGGGGCGGGGCGAAAAAGGAATGCCGGCAGGTTTTGGAATATGCCGTTTCCATCGGCACCGATGTGAGCCACACCTACTTTCTTTTAGCGGATCTGTATGACGAGGAGGGCGAAAGTGACCTGAAATACAGCCTTATCGAAAAAGCTTCCGGGCTTTCCTCCTTAAGCAGCAAGGTCATCGTCCGTACTTTGCAAGGATCTGGTCCGTATAGCGGCTGGCTTCGCTCCGGGTCAGATGCTCAATCGAATACTCTACCGTAATTTTATGCAGCTCCAACAGTTTATATAACCTTTCTTTTTGCGCCGCCGTTGCCGGCGCATCTTTTTTCACCTGATAATTGAGTTTATGCGGCTGAAAATATTTCTCAGCGCCCTCTTTTCCGGAAAAAAGCTCCCATAGCTTATCGTAGAGAGCGACCGTTGCCATGGCATCCCCCAGCGCCCTGTGCGCCTTATGCGAAATTCCAAAATGCTCACACAGATAAGGCAGGCTCCGGTGGGGCAGCTCCGTCAGATATACTCTGGCAATTTTCAAGGTATCCAGCCCTTCCCGTTCAAAGCTTCCCTTTCCGTTCACCACCGCTTTTTTTAAGAAAGAATAATCAAAAAGCACACTGTGTCCCAGCAGAATATCCTCTCCCGCAAAGTGCAGGAAATCCGGCAGCACCTCGTTTATGACAGGCTTGTCAAAAAGCATGTCATCCGTAATGCTTGTAATCCCCGTAATCCGTTCCTCCAAAGGCCTGCAGGGGTTAACCAGCGTTTGGAAGGTGTCCGCTATTTTCCCGCCATGCACCTTCACGGCGCCGATTTCTATGATTTTGTCTGTTTTCGGGTTTAAGCCTGTGGTTTCCAAATCTACACACAGGTAATCACTTATTTTATCCATTTTTCTTGCCGGCAGCTTTCTTTTGTTTATAGGAAGGACATAAATCCGTAAGGAAGCACTCGTCGCACTTAGGAGTCGGCGCCTTACAGATTTCCCTGCCGAAGGTGATAAGCTGGATGTTGTATAAAATCCAGTGATCCTTGGGCAGCACCTTCATCAGCTCCTGCTCCGCCTTAACGGGGTCGTCCGATTTCGTAATGCCGAGCTTTAAGGAAATCCGCTTCACATGGGTATCCACCACGATGCTGGGCTCATGGAAAATGTTTCCCCGGATCACATTGGCAGTCTTTCGCCCCACACCTGCCAGGGATGTCAGTTCGTCGATACCGGAGGGCACTTCTCCGTTGTATTTCTCCATCAAATCCCTGCAGCAGGCAATGATGTTTTTCGCCTTGTTATGGTAAAAGCCGGTGGAATGGATATCCTGCTCCAGCTCCTTTAGGTCTGCTGCCGCAAAGGCCTCCACGGAAGGATATTTCACAAACAGATCCTTCGTAACAATATTCACCCTGGCATCCGTACACTGGGCGCTTAACATGGTGGCAATCAAAAGCTGCCACGCATTTTCATGGTCTAAAGAGCACCTGAAGTCCGTGCCGTAATGGGCATCCATTCTCTCTAAAATTTCTGTTACACGTTTTCCGGCCATAGTACTTTTGCCTCCCTTGTCAGCGGATCTCTGTGGTCATAATCAAATAAAAGGAACGCCTGTTCCGGCAATCTCTTAACTTCTGACACATCTGTCGCCCAAACAGAATAGGAAAACGGCTCTAAATGTGTCATACGTGACAACTGGGGCGCCGGTATTTCCGACAAATGCGGCAGATACCTTCTTTCCGATTCTTCCTTTTTATAAAATGCATGTATTACAGGCTGCAGATCATGTAAATCAGGAGCGAAGTCCGGCCGGCTCTTTAGATTTTCCCGCACATACAAATCAAAGAGAAGCAGCTCCTTATACAGTTCTTGGCGCTCCGGATGGATGCTTTTCGCAAAGGAAAGCAGCGCCTGATACCGGTAAATCCGGGAGGGGGTTTCCACAAAGAAGCCCTGTTCTTCGTAGAAATCTGCCAGTGCTTCGTAAAAAGCAAAGGCTCCCTGTCCCGAAACCGCACGTCCATGCTGCTCTTTCGCCAATGCCTGCTGCCCCGCTGCCATTCTACTTCCAAAATCCGCAATCATCACCGGCAGGCTGTGTGCGAACTGCCCGCTGTTGTAGTAAATTTCCACCATTTCTTCTATCCGTTTCAGCCGGCAGATTTCCGTGAAGGAGAGCCAGTTGGTATACAACACCTCATACGGTGCGTAATCGGTATAAACAAGACCATAGCTTTCCGCCATTTCTGCCATATAGGAGCCCTTCAGCACCTTTAAGAAGCCAAGCTGGAGCTGTTCCGGCTCCATGGCATATACGTCATCAAAGGAACGGGCGAAGCTGTCATAATCTTCATAAGGAAGACCCGCTATCAAATCCAGATGAATATGCACATTGTGCGCCGCTTTTAGGGCAGCCACCACCTGTTTCAGCTTTTCAATGTCCATCACACGGCGGATTTCCCGCAGCGTGTCGGTGTTGGTGGACTGCACGCCGATTTCAAACTGTACCAGACCGGGACGCATCTTTGCCACCAGAGCAATCTCATCTTCCCGGAGAATATCTCCCGCAATCTCAAAATGGAAGTTAGTGACACCATTGTCATGTTCATACAGATACTGCCAGACAGCCATGGCATGGTCGTGGTTGCAGTTAAAGGTCCTGTCTACAAATTTAACCTGCTTTACCTTTTTCTCCAGAAAAAAAGCAAGCTCCCTCTTTACCACCTCAATATCCCGGAAACGCACGGTTTTATCAATGGATGACAGACAGTAGCTGCAACGGAACGGACAGCCACGCTGGGTTTCATAGTAAATAATCCGGTTGGTAAAGGGCGCCATATCATCGTATAAAAACGGCACATCCGTCAGATTAAGAGGTTTTCTTTCCGGTGTCATACCGCTTCTTAACATCAGACCCGGAATATCCTCAAGGGACTCCGGATTTTTCTTCACATAATACTTCACCACCTGGGCAAAGGTCGCTTCACCTTCGCCGATAAAAATGCCGGTGAGATACGGATATTTCCGCAAAAGCTTATCCGCATCATAGGTGACCTCCGGTCCGCCTAAAAACACCGGCAGCTGGGGCAGAAGCTTGTGCAGCTCGCCCATCAGCTTTTCGACCATGCCGATGTTCCAGATATAGCAGGAAAAACCGATGGCATCCGGCTTTCTCCGGTAAATATCCTCTAAAATGTCCTCCATGCGGTTGTTGATGGTGTATTCGGCAATCTCCACCGCATCGGTGTATTCCCCAGCAAACCTTTTCAGGCTGTAAACCGCCGGATTGGAATGAATATATTTGGCATTTACTGCCACCAGTAAAAATTTCATTTTCTCACTTCTTCCGTTCTTTCCATGATTGTAGCATTTTCCCCTACAAAAACTTCTGTATCAGACCCTCTGTCAGATAATCCGCTAACTCCATAATCTGGTTTTCCTGCTCGGCAAACAACCGGATAACTTCATTATAATCGCCGGACAACTCCGCTTCCATGATATTCTTGGTCATATCGAGATGACGGTTCAGGTACATGGTCAGCTCGCCGTAATCATACTCGGAATTATTGTCCGACCAGAATTTAGCCAGCCCGGCGGCATTGTCCCGCCACAAAGCATCCTGCTTTTCTTCTTCCTCTATATCGCCATCCTTCATCGCCTGCAGGATTTTTCCTGCAATTTCTATATGCTCTTCCAAAAGATCCGTTAATGCGGAAATCTTATTTTCCGAATTAAAAGGAGCAAAGACGGAAGCAATATCCTCTGCGGTCTGCAGCAGTCTTTCTTCCACGGCACTCTTACCGGGAAGGTCATTCAAAAATGCCGACTGGAAGATAAGCTCCCAGTAAATATGCTGCATCCAGCTCTCCCGCATTTCATTGTTCAGCTTCAGTTCTTCTTCCTGCATGTCGTTCTGTCCCACGCCGGAACAGATATACAGTTTTCCTCCCACCTGCAGATTATAAGGATTGACGCCGGGATTGCGCATCATAATATCCGGCACCGTCGTCCGGTACTTCTGCGCTAATTTATAAAAAGAGTCGCCCGGCTGTATAATATGAATTATCGTTCTGCAAAAAGCCATAGTACACTCCAAAGGATAAGTTATACTACTATATGCAGCATTATGACAGAAGTTTCATATCACCGGGTAACAGTCAAACACACACTGCTACTTCACGCAGAGCAACCAGAATACATACGGACTCTTCATACAGCATTCAGCATACACTGTCACTTCACCCGCGACAATACAAGTACCACTGCAAACGTCAGTACCTCGGCACAGGGGAAGGAAAGCCAGATGCCTGTCATGCCAAATAAAGAGGAAAGAAGTATGGCAAAAAAGACAATCGCCACAACCCCGCGGAGCAGGGAACCCGTGATTGCGGGCCTGGGCTTGTCCACAGCAGAAAAGTAAGCCACCAGCACGATATTGATGCCGGCAACCAGATATCCAAGAAAGTACAGCCGTATTCCGTCATCTGCATAACGGGCAAGCTCTGCACTCTGTTCGCTGTTAAAGATGGAAATCAGCGGACCGGTAGCCAGAAAAACGGTGCCCACTATAATGATTTCCGTAGCCAGACCGGTAAGCAGGCTCCACTTCAGGAGCTTTTTCACATGCGCTGTATCGCCTTTCCCGTAATATTCACTGATTAATGGCTGGGCGCCCTGCGCCAGACCGTTAAAGATAGACATTGCCACGATGGAAATATTGGCAATTACACCGTATGCCGCCACGCCGATATTACCGGCAAGGGACAAAATCAGCATATTGAATACAATGGTGGTAACGGCAGAAGAAATCTCCCCCACAAAAGCCGATATTCCAAGCTGGCAGCAGGAAAACAGATGCCGGAGGGAAGGCCTGTGGAATCCAAATTCCACATGATTGTTCTTGCCGAAAAGATGCATGCAGCATACAGACATAGTGACCGCCGGACACACTGCCGTTGCCAGCGCCGCACCGTTCATCCCCAGACCCATGGGAAACATAAACACATAGTCAAACACAATATTGAACAGACTTCCCGCAATGGAACCCAGCATGGCAGTTGCCGGTGCATGGTCGTTGCGCGTGAAAGCCGTAAATGTGTAATTCGTCATGAAAAAAGGAGAGGCTATCAGAATGATACGCAGATAATCCTTACCCAGTGCCGTCAGCGCCGCATCGCCGCCCAGAAGCTGCAGCAGCTTTTCCGGCAGAAAAATACCGATAAGGATAAACGGAATGCTGCACAGCACACTGCACAAAACGGATTGTGTAAAATAAAAATCCACCGGTTCCCCCTTCGCCTTGCTGATACGGTACCGGGTAGCCGAGCCGATGCCGATCATGGCGCCAATGGCATATACCAGGCCGAATACCGGCAAAATCAGATTTAAGACGGCCAGCCCGTCCGCGCCGGAATACAGGGAGATAAAGAAAGTGTCTGCCAGAATGTAGACAGAAATGCCCACCATTCCGGCAACACTTTGCAGAACATATTTTGTAAATTGTTTTAACATAATTACTCCAATGTAGCAAGAAATCTGTGGAATGCCCTTCTGCCCCCAGGCGTGCGCTTGTAAACGCCGGCATCCGTAAGGACTTCCGCAAACACAAGACCCACTTCTTTTTCTAAAATGCCCTCGATATTGTCCGCCGTCACGGTGTATTTGGGTAAAAATTCCTCCACCCAGTCCGCATGCTTGCAAAGCTCTTCCGATGCCCGCAAATCCTTACCGGCAAGAATGGCATCCTTTAAGTCCGCCAGCTCCTGCTTCAACCGGGCAGGCAGAACCGCCAGACCCATAACCTCAATCAGACCGATGTTTTCTTTCTTGATATGGTGCAGCTTCGCATGGGGATGATATACACCCAGCGGATGCTCCGCCGTTGTGATGTTGTTGCGGAGAACCAGGTCCAATTCATATTTATCCCCGCGCTTCCTGGCAATGGGGGTAATGGTGTTGTGAGGTTCGCCGTCCGTTTCCGCATAAATAAAGGCTTCCTCGTCCGTATAGCCCCTCCAGTTTGCCAGAATTTTATCCGCCAGCGCAATAATTCTGTCCGTATCGGTGCCGCTCAGACGGATAACGGACATGGGCCACTTCACAATGCCTGCTTCCACATCTTCAAAACCTGCTGCCCGGAAGGTTTCCTCCACCGGCGCTTTCGCCATGGCAAATTCGTAGTGACCGCCCTGGAAATGGTCGTGGCTTAAAATGGAACCGCCCACAATCGGCAGATCCGCATTGGAACCCACAAAATAATGCGGGAACTGCTTTACAAAATCAAAGAGCTTGCAAAACGTGGCATGCTCGATTTTCATAGGAACATGCTCCGAATTAAAAACGATGCAATGCTCATTGTAATATACATAAGGAGAATACTGGAAGCCCCACCGGGAACCGTTGATGGTCACCGGAATAATGCGGTGGTTCTGGCGTGCAGGATGGTTTACCCTGCCTGCATAGCCTTCGTTTTCCTTGCAAAGCAGGCACTTCGGATAGCCGGACTGGGGCGCATTTTTCGCTGCCGCAATGGCCTTGGGGTCTTTTTCCGGTTTGGATAAATTGATGGTAATATCCAAATCACCGTATTCGGTAGGCGCCACCCACTTTTTATCCCTTGCAATCCGGTAGCGGCGGATGTAATCCGAATTTCTGCTTAAATCATAGTAGTAATCCGTAGCCGCTTCGGGAGAAACCTCCTTATATAAATCGTAGAATTTCCGGATGACTTCGCTGGGACGCGGCATCAGAAGCCCCATGATTTTCGTATCGAACAAATCCCGGTAAACCACGCTGTCTGCCGCAAGCATTTCTTTTTCTGCCGCATAGTCCAGCATCTCTTTTAAGATGCCCTCCAAGTTGCCGGTCTCGTCGACCTGTGTCCGGGACGTTTCTCCGGCGGTGCAGGCATGTCCGTGGCAAGCTTCATCAGCAGTTTTTGTCTGGCTTTGTGCGGCTCCGCCTGCCTGCTCTCCTTGAGCCTCCGGGCTATCCAGTCCGAACAGTTCAATAAGCCTGTTTGTTGTATAAATTTCGTCCTCTTTTTCTACAAGGCCGGTCTGCAGTCCGTACTGCACCAGCCGTCTGATTGCATTCTGTATCATATAAAATCCACACCTACCCTACAGTTCCACCGGACCGTCGCCGATTTCCACTACATAAAAGTCTGCCGCATAACCAATTTTGTCCGCATATGCCTTGCCGACTTCTTCCTTAAATTTATCAATGGCATCATTTTTTACAATGCTGACCGTACAACCGCCGAAACCGGCACCCGTCATACGGGAACCGACAACACCGTCAATTTTTCTGGCTTCTTCCACCAGAGTGTCCAGCTCGATGCCGGTCACTTCGTAATCATCACGCAGAGAGTCATGGGAAGCATTCATCAGTTTGCCGAAAAGAACAATATCATTTGCCTTCAGAGCCGCAACCGCTTTTACGGTACGCCGGTTTTCCGTAACCGCATGTCTGGCGCGTCTGACGCAGACCTCACGGGTAATGTATTTCTTTGCTTCCTCAAACTGCTCTTCGGTCAAATCGCCGAGGGATTTAATGTCCATATGCTTCCGGATGTCCGCCAGTGCTTCTTCGCACTCGCTTCTTCTTTCGTTGTACTTGGAGTCGCCCAGACCACGCTTCTTGTTGGAGCACGCAATGACAATTTGGGCATTCTTAAGTGCAACCGGCGCATATTCATAGGATAAATCCGCCGTGTCCAGGAAAATGGCATGACCTTTTTTACCCATGGCAATGGCAAACTGGTCCATGATACCGCAGTTGACACCATTGAATTTATTTTCAGAGAACTGACCGATTAAAGCCAGATCCTGATTGCTTACTTCAAAGCCAAACAACGCACGCAGAATAGCACCCGTCAGCACTTCCACGGAAGCGGAAGAAGAAAGGCCGGAGCCGTTGGGGATGTTGCCGTTCAGTAAAATGTCCATACCTGCGGGAATTTTCATGCCTTTTTCTTCAAATGCCCACATCACACCCTTGGGATAGTTCGTCCAGTCCGCCTCCTTATAAGGCTTCAAATCATCCAGAGAAGACTCGATAACCCCCAGATTTTCAAAATTCATGGAATAAAAACGGAGTTTTCTGTCCTCTCTTCTGCGAACAACACCGTAAGTACCGATGGTCAGTGCACAGGGAAAAACGTGACCGCCGTTATAGTCCGTATGCTCCCCGATTAAATTCACACGTCCCGGTGCGAAAAAGACTCTTGCGCCCTCTGCGCCGCCAAATACCTCTGTAAATTTTGCCAAAACCGTTTCCTTCATCGTAACCCTCTTCCTTTCCTTCACATGCAGGCTCTTGCTGTTCTGCTACCTTTTCATTCTATACTGTTTTCATCCAAATTCCTGTCACTGCGCCACATACCAGCCGTCCGCGTCAAAATACGTGCCGAACGGGCTGCTGTAGTCCTGTATTTTCTGTAAAATGCGGGTATATTCATCGCCCTCCGCCGGTGTGGGCCGGAAATCGTTGAGCCCCGTCACCGATGAAACCGAACAGGGAATGACCCTTCCCACGGTATCTTCCTGCTTCACGCCGTCCACAAATGTAAACTGCTGCCGGAAAATCATGGTGTCCTTATCCTTGGGATTACGGTTTCCGCCGAAGCAGAAATTCGCCAGGCTGTAGACAATAAATTTACCCTGATACACCTCTATGCCCTGCAGAACATGGGGATGGCTGCCGAGCACTAAATCCGCTCCCCAGTCCACACACTTCCTGCCAAGAACCTTCTGGTAATCCTCCGGCTGCGTTTCACTTTCGATGCCCCAGTGACAGCAGACAATAATAAGGTCCGCGTCCTGTTCTCTTAAAGAATCTATGTCGCTCTGGATGATTTTTTCCACGGCGGCACCCTGCTCCACCTCATTGACGGCAATCAGTCCGATTTTAATGCCCTTGGTTTCATAAATGCCGGTAACCGCATCATAAGCATAGGTAAGCCCCGCTTCCTTAAAGCAGTCCACCGTATCGTCATGACCCTTTTGCAGATAATCCATGCAGTGATTGTTGGCGAAGCCCACCGCCTCCACACTGCCGTCATTCAGGATCTGAATATAAGAAGGGTCTCCCTTCATATTATAGGTAGTTTCTCTTCTCTCTTCGGCATAGGTTAAGGTACCTTCAAAATTTACGACAGTCATGTCATCATCCTCAAAGATATCCTTCACATTTTCCAGGAAGTATGCATCTCCCTCTTCATCATACTTCTGCCGGAAGGAATAGGCATATTCCTGATTCTGGTGATTTCCGAGAGTTACGTCACCGGCTGCGGAAATCGTTATTGTGACATTTCCGTCAGAAACAGTTTCTCCCGGTTGTCCCTTATCATCCTTGCCGGCCGCATCCTGCCCTGCATTTTCGTCCTGAGCACCGTCTGCCTGCTCCGGAGAATTATCATCCGTCTCCCCGGCTGCCGCATTGTCCTTCGGCTCAAGCGGCTCCCAGATCTGATAAGGCGGCACACCCGTCTCTGTATCCGTATCCGCACCGCATCCGCTTACTGCGCTTCCCATGATGAAAACCAACAGAAGTGCTGTCAATACTCTGTAACGTCTTTTCAAAGCTTCCCCCTACTTTTTGTTTTACTCGATTTTCTGCGCCTCGTTGTCCGCGATGACCGCGCCTATTGCCGTGGCGTAATCCGAATACTCAGGGATAGTGATTTCCACATCCCAGAGATTTTTAAACGCCTCTATAATCTGGCGGCATTCAAAGAATTTCGTCAGACCGCCTATGAGTATGTACTCTTTAATGCCGGTGTTGGCGGAGGCTAAGATACCTGTCTGGCAGATATTTTCAATTACCATGTGCACAATTCCGGCTGCCACATCCTCAGGTCTTGACTGGGAGTCCGCCTTGCCGAAGTTGGATGCCGTAACATCCAGGTTCAATCCCGGCAGTTTCTCCTTGGACAAATCGCCTACGCGCAAGTCGATTTTTGCCACATCACCCTTACGGGACAGGGCAGAAATTTCATGAATATCAGAAGTACCCAGAGTAATGGCAGAAAGACCGCAGATGGTACCGCCGCCTAAGCCCACACCGCCTAAATGCTTCATTTCCGTTTCCGTTACTTTTACAAAAAAGCTGCCGGTGCCCATGCTGACTACGATAACTTCCTTTTTATCCGTCAGATAATAACCGCCCGTGCCGGTGGCTTCAAACTCGTCCACCTTGTAGGTCGGGCGTCCGTACACCGGCTTATCCACATACTTGCTTCCCACGCCGGTGATATATACACCGTCCACGTCGGAAAGCTCCAGATTATTCTCATAAAGATACCGTCCGAACGCGCCGTACAGGGAAGCCACCTGGCTGTCCGCCCTGACCACCATGGGAGCCAGCATTTTTTCCTGCTCAAATGCCACAATTTTGGTCGTGCTGCTGCCGATATCGATTCCTATTCTGATACCCATATTTTTATTTTAACCTTTCCCTTTTTTTCTGTCTGAAAGCAGTCCGTTGCCCTTCCGTTTCCCTCTAACGCAGCCACCGTCTTACTGCTTTTGTATACAAAACGATATATTGCCTTAACAGTATAATACCAAGGGAATTCTGTCAAGGATAAACCTGCGGAAATCACCTGTTTTATGGCAATTTCCGCGCACTTTTACCGGCATGTTTGCCTTTTTAACTTTCCTGTATTATACTTCATGATATCTTTACTTCGGAAAAGAGGAAAAAAATGTACCGTGATATGACAAAAGGAAACATTACAAAGGGGCTGCTCCTGTTTGCTCTGCCCATGATTGCCGGCAACCTGCTCCAGCAGTTTTACAATATTGCCGACACCCTGATTGTCGGACAGGTGCTTGGAAAAGATGCCCTGGCGGCGGTAGGTTCCGCCTACAGCCTCATGACCTTTTTAACTTCGATTTTTTTAGGGCTTTCCCTGGGCGCCGGCGCTCTGTTTTCCATATATTTCGGAAAAAAGGACATGTATGCCCTGCGCAGCGCCGTGGTGCATGCCTTTTTACTCATATTCGGCATTACCCTGTTTCTCAATCTTCTAATTTATGTGTTCCTTGATCCGATTCTTATCTTTTTACAGATACCCTCGGAATTGTATGCTTCCATGCGGGAATATCTTTTGATTATTTTTGCGGGTCTTGTGGCGACCTTTTTGTATAACTTTTTCTCCTGCCTGCTGCGTGCCATCGGCAACTCCGTGACACCTCTCTGGTTTCTCGGCATTTCCGCCTTTTTGAACATCGGCCTGGATTTGTTGTTCGTTATGGTACTGCCCTTCGGCATCGCAGGCGCCGCCGTTGCCACCGTGATTGCCCAGTATGTGGCGGGCATCGGACTGTTTCTGTATGTAGCCCTCAAATGTCCCGACCTGCGTCCCGCTTCTTTCCGTTGGGACAACGGCATTATCCGGGATATCTGCAGTCTTTCCCTCATGACCTGCCTCCAGCAGTCCGCCATGAATTTCGGCATTCTCCTGGTACAGCGTCTGGTGGACAGCTTCGGTCCCATCATCATGGCTGCCTTTGCCGCCGGGGTCAAAATCGATACCTTTGCCTATCTGCCCGTGCAGGATTTCGGCAATGCCTTTTCCACCTTTACCGCCCAGAATTACGGCGCCGGAGAAACCGGACGGCTTCGCAAGGGATTTCAGAAATCCGTACTGGTAAGCGCCGGCTTTTCCTGCGTGTTGTCCTTATTGGTCTGCCTGTTTGCCCATCCTCTCATGCGCATCTTTGTCAAAGCGGAAGAAACCGCCGTTCTCGCCGCCGGAGTACGCTACCTGCGTGTGGAAGGCTTTTTCTACATGGGTATCGGCTGCCTGTTTTTACTGTACGGCTTCTACCGCGCCGTCAACCGTCCCGGCATGTCTGTCATACTGACCGTCATTTCTCTGGGACTCCGTGTCGTATTGGCTTATATTCTGTCCTCTCCCTTTGGGGAAACCGGCATCTGGGCAGCTATTCCCATCGGCTGGGCGATTGCGGATATCGTGGGCTTCGCCTATTATTTCCGGCTGAAAAGGAAGGGTACGTTTGCTTAACCGCAGGCTGCAATTTTCCCCGACATTCCTATCGTAAAGCCTTTTGTTTCAAGTGGTTTTTTACAGGTAAATCCGCTCCAGACGGTACTTTCCGTCCTCCAGCGTCAGGATTGCCATGCTTTTTCCGTCGCCCCTGTCCTGCCCCGCCGTTCCGGGATTGATATAGACCTTGCCGTGCCTTTCCATATGTGCAAACACATGCGTGTGCCCGTAAACAATAAAATCCGCATCCGTTAAATCATAGGGCAGATCCATCTGGTTGTGCACCAGATAAAACATTTTTCCGCCTATGGGCACCGCTAAAAATTCATGCAGGTAAGTCGCCCAATCGCCCCTGTCACAGTTTCCACGCACCGCATACATGGGTACGCCCAGTTCCTGCAGAGTGTTATATACATGTTCCCTGTCAAAATCCCCCACATGAATGAGGTAATCACATTTCTTAATCTGCGTCAGAAGCTCTTCCCGGCATACGCCGTGGGTATCCGAAATTAGTGCTATTTTCATGTTCCGCCGCCTTTCCCGCTTAAATATATTTCTTCCGGTTCTCTCGCGCTCATGTAATGTTGATTATACCATAATAACGGTTTCGTTAAAATACTGGAATCCTTTTACCATATGCAATATAATGGTGTTATTCTGAATAATCCTCTTTTACATAAGGATTCTTTTCTAATGGTTGGGAAAGGAGTAATAAGAATATGACAACAAGAGAAGAAGCTTTAAGCTATGGGCTGTCCTTTCCGGGCGCCTACCAGGATGCCCCCTTTCATGACCCCAACTGGCAGCTGGTGCGGACAGAAGGCAACAGGAAGGTATTTCTCTGGACATATGAAAGAAACGGTTTTATCAATCTGAATGTAAAGGTTTCCCCGGAATGGCGGGATTTCTGGCGAAGCGCCTACGCCTCCGTCGTGCCCGGCTGGCATCAGAACAAGGAGCATTGGAATACCGTTATTCTGGACGGTACCGTTCCCGATGAAGAAATCCGCCGCATGATTGCGGAGAGCTACGACCTGACTGTCAGCACGGCCGCAACACGCATCTATGAAGCAGTAAAGAAAATCCCCAGGGGTAAGGTTGCCACCTATGGTCAGGTTGCCGCATTGGCCGGAAACAGCCGAATGGCGCGCGCTGTCGGCAACGCCCTGCACCACAACCCGGACCCCGCCAACATCCCCTGCTACCGGGTAGTCAATTCCAAGGGAGAGCTGTCCGGCGAATTTGCTTTCGGCGGCGCAGGCAGACAGGCACAGCTTTTAGAGGCCGACGGCATCGAAGTAGTGGACGGAAAAGTGGATTTGAAAAAGTATGGGATGGATGTGTAGGGAATATGGCATTTCCTGTTTTTAACCCATGTTATTTCCGTTGACACCGGTAGAATTTACACCGTTATTGATGTTATTGTACGGAAACTGTCCTCTCGGAACATTGTTGTTCGCATCGTTATGATAATTAACCGCGCCATATCCGTTCATGGACTTGAAAATTTTATCCTGATTTTCAATCACTGCACTCATTCGCGGATTTAAGTTCTGTTTAATGGCTTTCGTCATACCATGATATACCGCTAATTTCACAATCACATAGAACAGTAAAATCTTAATTAGGAATATCAGCAATGTAAAGATGGTGACCGTTCCTTCCGAATAATCTCCCTGCTGAATTAAATAAATTAAAAAACCTTCCCATGAGCTTGCTTCCATAATCGAATCTCCTTTTATATAATATTATTTTTGTTATCATTTGGCATAATGTTATTTGCCAAATGCGCTCTTATATCCTACCAAAAAATAACAATATATGCAAGAATATCCTGGTTTCTACGGCGTTGCTTTTACCTTATCAAGGAACTTTTGGGGTGAAGAATTATTGGTATGGCTTTTTAATATAGCTTTTTAACATGCCGGAAATTTGTTGACCGGAAATCAGATAAGTGATAAACTTGGAATAATTACAGAGGAAAATAAAGAACCGGCCAAGTAAGCCGGATAAATAACAAAAGAAGCGCGAGACGGGAATCGAACCCGCGACCCCCTCCTTGGCAAGGAGGTGCTCCACCGCTGAGCCACTCGCGCATATGAAATACAGGAAGATTCCTGCATTACAAGAAGGTATGAAATTAATTGTTATGAAATTCTCATGTATTAAGAATTTCAAGCGGGTGATGGGAATCGAACCCACGTATCCAGCTTGGAAGGCTGGTGTTCTACCATTGAACTACACCCGCACATTTAAAGTGCCCAGAACCGGAATCGAACCAGTGACACGAGGATTTTCAGTCCTCTGCTCTACCAACTGAGCTATCTGGGCAAATCAAATCTTTGCGTCACAACAATGGGTATTTTACATAAAGACTGGCAAAATGTCAATACCTTTTAAGAATTTTTTTCAATTAGGAAGTAAAAAGTTTATTTTGGACATAAGCTCTTTACTTCCTAACAGACGACTGTACGGTATTGCCCACTATATAATTTTGGTATTGAATTTCTGTTTTCAAACAATTCTTGCTGATCCGGTCTTCACCAAATAAAAGAAATTGCCGAAAATCTTCTACCTATGTACATGGAAAAGTCGTTACCCTTGTAATACGATTTCCTGTATCTATTCCTGTAGCGGGTGCCATTGATAATTATTAAAATACATATAAAATAGAAATTTTTTGTTCCATACATATTTCGTAGAATTGCAATTGACCTAAGTCTCCATTTCAATCATTATGTCTCCTATGAGGCATGCCGCAAGGACTTCCCGCTACCGGGCATTCCGTTGTATTTTCTATTCACATGCCTCTTATGTACTTAATTACCTCATCATATTTACGCGATGTTGCAACTATTCTTTCTGCATCATTCTGAATATTTCAGCGGCTTTTTTATTAAAGTCAGCTTTTTCTTGAGCCGTTTTTTCTTTAGGGTGGATAAATTGGTACTTCTGCTCTGCGGTCATCTTGCATTTTTCATCTTCTGTAAAGTGTATCATATCCAACTCCAACCGCAGTTTAGCACACTCTTCTGCCGAAAGCTCAGATTTTCTCAATTCCGCCTCTTCTTGCGGTAATAATAACCACTCTCTTGCTGTCAATGCCATATCATTTTCCTCTACTCCGTCTCTTTCAGTAAAATTCTTTTTTGAAAAGCCCCTCTCTTTTCGACCTTGGCAACCCTCACACGTTCCAGTTCTTCCACAGAATACCCTCTTGCCTGTGCCGCTGCGTAAATCACTTCCAGCAGGTCTGCCAGTTCCTCGATATTCTGGTCCTTATGGTACTCTGCAAGCTCCTCGTCAAGCTTTGCATCTACCATTTTCAAATATGCCTCTTCGGAAAGGATCTTCGTTTTGCACTTTCTTCCATCTGCTTCAATAATTTCAGGAATTTTGTCCCTGACCAGTTTGTTATACACCTTTACTGCCATCGTAAACCCACTCCTTAAACCCTGCTATTTTTGCCGATTCATAAACCGGTTTTATCACCTGCTCCAGCCTTCCGATAAAGGAAGCTTTGTCCAGACCATCCGCGTATAGACGGTTTCTGATTTCCATATTGTTCAGATGATATGGGGCAATTTTTTGAAACTCACCTGCCACCGCCTCGTTCTGTCGTTTCAGCTCATACGCCTTATATTCCAATTCCCCGAGTGGCTCAAAATACAAAGACCACACCGGCAATGAATTGCTTTTGCTGCTGTTTATGGATTTCGTGGTGGGATGCAAGTTCCACAACTCATCATGTGACACATACTGCCAGGGCACAAAATGATCCACGGAAATGGTTTCCCCTACCAAAGTCACATCTCCATATATATCCTTAAGGGAAGGAACTATTTCCACAATCAGCTTCCAATACTTTCTCACGCGTTCTATATCCCGTGAAAACGGTGCTTCCAGTTTATCGGCAATTCCCGGAACGCTAGGATTCCTGCTCTGCAGATAACGGATAAGTTTCAGCTGCGTCCAGCCTTTCAAAATATCTTTATGCCTACAGAGATATTCCGCCCACAAAGCATCTACCTCAATTACCGTCTCAAGGCCGGAAATCAGCCTAAAATAATACATCAATCTTTTTTGCTTATTGATTTCATCGGTCAGGTTCTGTTTCGGACCGTACCACATGTTTTTTTCAATCCTGATTTCATCGTAAAAAGGAGCCTGCAGTCTGTACGGTACATTTAACGTCAGATCCGATTTGTACTTCGTAATCTTCCTGTCATCGGTGGTTTCCAGAAACATAATAATCTTTTCCCGTTTTTCAGACGGCTTAAAGCCGTATTTTTCATAAATATATTTTACGACTTCTTCCAGATTGTCGCTGATGCCGATCGGCCCCAGTCGCAGATGATACTCCGTCACCATGTACCAAGCATCTGCAATCATTTCGTTGATCAATTCCTCAAACATAAATCTGCAATGCGTCCCATCTACTTTTCGGAGTATCGCCTGAAACCAGAAAAACTTGTAGCAATTGGAGGTATTGACAAACAACCGGCTCAGATATCCTATATTCAGTTCTTCAGAATACGGTAATTGCATAGGGTGCTCCTTATGAAAGGGTTAAATTAACTTGCCAAAATAATTTTGTATGTTAAAACTTCACTTTCCCTGAAATCTACAAACTTGTTTGTACGTGCATTTGTTATTTATTAAATGTTGACAACCTATAGTTGGTTGCGTGCATTCTAATGCTTTATATTTTTCCTTATACGTGCAAATATATGTTGTCGTAAAATATTGTTCTATATCCAACGTCTTTGTACCAGAAAAATCCAAAATTGTATAAAGTGCACCTGTTCCAAGAATTTTATTCCTCGTAAAGTTTTTCTCTAATATAATAAAATATGCCTTATTAAAATTATCCTGAACAACTTCTATCATGTGCCTGTCCATATTTATATGAACAGACTTAATATTTAATTCTCGATCATATCTTTTTATATTTCCATTAGATTGATCTGATAAAAAGGTTCCTTTAACAGACTCCAGCCTTAACAACAAATTATATATTGTTGCCAATTTAGAATAAACACTTAAAAATTCCTTTAGTTCTTCCTCTTTTCTAAAAGCTGCTTCTTCAGCTGCTTTTCTATCTGCCTCCGCTTTTTCTCTCAAAATTTTCTTTTTTTGAGCTTCCTGCTTTTCTTTTTGTTTTTGAATCCATTTCCGCTGTTCTTCTTCCTGTTTTCGTTTCTCTTCATCAGCAAGTCTTTTCTTCTCTAAAATATAGTTTTGGGTTTTTACATATTCCTCTCTCTTTTGCCTTACAATATCTATGATATTTTTCCCATTATAAAAGATCAGACCTTGACAATCTATCTCGTACTCATTCAAAAGTCCTTCACATACCACTACACTCTTCCAATAACCTTTGTAATCTCTCATGTAGAAGCACACCCTTGCCTGTGCTTCTTCGTATAGCATGTTTGGTCCCATCTTTAAGTAAAAACAATAACCTTGTTTATCTTGAATCTTCATTAAGTGCTCCGGATATTGGTCATCATTAAATTCATTTTCTTCCGAGATAATATATAAAATTTTAGTTTCAAGATACTTCTTTTGAAGATTAACTTTTTCAACTTTTATATTACTTGATAGTCTATAATATACAATTCCAAAATCATAATCTTGGGTATATAATGTCATTTCATATCTTCTTTTACTGTCTGTTAACTCATTTATAGCTACTCTGTACCTAACTTCATTTTTTATTTCTGGCAAATTTTTTGATAACCAACACTTAAGTATAATTTTTGACTTTACGGAAAGCTCACTCTCTTCCTGATACTCACAATTAGAATTTGCAAATTGCTTCAATAACCGAAAATGCTGCTTGCGTACCGAACCAGCAACCAGTACAACTACCTCCCCACATCCACAAGGGCATGTTAAGTCACTGTGGGTATTGCTCAATTGTCTATAATATTCCAATTTTTCAGGTATATTTATTTGCTTACCATCAATTACTTCATACATATCTGCTATATCAAGATAATTACCCTTATACAAACAGTAGCTTCTCATAGCAACCCCTTTCTTCACCCAAACACACATTTATCTGGCTGATATAGTTAATTAACTTGTCAACTTTTTCAGGCAAACAGCATCTTCTTACATATCCCTACTGCCCCGATACATCTTCCTCCTCTGCAACCATTGGCAAAGAATCCTGCTTATCAAAATCATAAGTTACATTTTGAGATTTCTGTTCCGTGAACGTGGATGAGCCACCGATGCCAAAATACTTTTCAAAGAAAATCTTCAGCTTATCAATAACTCCCTGCTTCTTCTTAGCTCTGTTTCCACCACCGAAACGAGAAATAGGAGGCATAAGTCTATCTATGTCCGTTCCGGCTGTTTTGATTTCTCCATCACGGAATGCATTTTCCATAAACTTTCTGGTGTCCTCAGGCTTTAGCCTTTCTTCTGTAATAATGGCATTAAGATCATGGTCACGCTGCTCTACTACATAGCTTCGCCATTCATTCATGACATCATCAGCATCATTAATGCCCGCAATAAAGGTTTCTATAAGTTGTTTTTTGCTACGCAGCTCTGGACTTGCATCAATTGCCTTGTTAATAGTTATCAATACTTCCTTATCCTCACAATGAGAATCGTGATACTTTTTAACAAGCATAAGAATATAATCAATGTTAATTTCTATCTGACGAATCAACTCAATCTCAAATACCACATCATCTATAATATCCGTACTTTCCTTACGTTTTCCTGACCATTCATCACGTAAATCCTGATAACGTCCAAGATAGTCCTGCAAATCCCGCTCAGAAATCAGCTCATTGCCCTTGAACTCATCAAAAGAAAGCAAGAGGTTTCTCATGCGAAGAATAGCACCAAACAAAGCGATAAAGTCCTTTTGGTTTTGTTCCCCAATAATCTGTGGTTCTGACAGTGGAAACTTATTATTCAAATCTTCCATCATATCCACATATCCCGGCATTTCTCTTCCATCTGCAGACTGATACCCATAATAGTAATCTTTAAAACTCTGTAATAAAACAATGCCGCCTGCATTCTTATCTCCAAACAAGGAAATGGCACTGTCCACACGTTTTTGCAAATTTCTGAAACAGACAATATTCCCAAAAGTCTTGATAGAATTAAGGATACGGTTCGTACGGGAAAACGCCTGGATAAGTCCATGCATTTTCAAGTTTTTATCTACCCATAAGGTATTCAATGTAGTAGCATCAAAACCCGTAAGGAACATATTTACTACAATCAAAATGTCCAGTTCCTTATTCTTCATCCGGAGTGACACATCTTTATAATAATTCTGGAATTTATCACTGGATGTATCATAGTTCGTATGAAACATTTCGTTGTAATCCTTAATAGCCTCGTCCAAAAAATCTCTGGACGGCTGATCAAGGGCAGATGTATCTTCTGAATTTTCTTCATCCAGAATACCATCTGATTCTTCCTCATTTGCACCATAACTAAAAATGGTAGCAACACGCAGTTTCTTGGTTGGATCTGCTGCCATCTGCTTTTTGAATTCCTGATAATACAGTTTTGCCATTGGTACATTTGATACCGCAAAGATAGAATTGAAGCCACTGATACGTTGCTTCTGTTTGATTTCCTCTACCTCATCACGTTTGGCAGAAGCCACCTCTGCAATATTTGTCAGCGTATTATATATGTATGTTTTGTCCCCGCGATAGGTCTTCTGGTCAAAATGTTCCAGTATATACTGTGTTACAATACGGATGCGCTCAGGAGCCATCATAACCTTTTCTCGGTTGATGTCCCAGACCATCTCATCTGTAATTTCTTCCTCTACATCCATTGTTTTTATATAATCAACCCGGAATGGAAGAACATTTTTATCATTAATAGCATCCACAATCGTATAACTGTGAAGCTGATCTCCAAAAGTCTGACCCGTAGTAAAAAACTCCGGATTTTTCGCTCTACCGGAATTAACCGAAAAAATCGGTGTTCCTGTAAATCCAAACAGATGATATTTCTTGAAATTCTTTACGATAGCAGTGTGCATGTCCCCAAACTGGCTACGGTGGCATTCATCAAAAATAATAACAACGTGTTTCTGATACACTTCATTTCCCGGATACTTTTTAATAAAAGTAGCCAGTTTCTGAATGGTGGTAATAATAATATGTGCCTCCGGGTCTTCCAATTGTCGCTTTAAAATGATAGTAGAAGTGTTGCTGTTGGCTGCCCCCTTCTCGAAGCGGTCATATTCCTTTATAGTCTGGTAATCAAGATCCTTACGGTCAACAACAAACAGCACCTTATCAATATATGGCAGCTTTGATGCCAACCTTGCTGTCTTAAATGAAGTCAGTGTTTTGCCAGAACCCGTGGTATGCCAAATATAACCGCCACCCTCGACACTGCCGTATTTCTTATAATTATTTGCAATTTCAATTCGGTTGAGGATTCGCTCCGTAGCCGTAATCTGGTACGGACGCATAACCATCAGCATATCCTCCGATGTAAAAATACAATACCTCGTAAGAATATTTAAAATTGTATGCTTTGCGAAGAAAGTCTTTGTAAAATCAATCAGATCTGGAATTACACGGTTATTGGCATCTGCCCAGAAACAGGTAAATTCAAAACTGTTACTGGTTTTGGTCTTACTTGCTCCCCGCTTTTCATGTTCCTTCTCCGCATTCCGCCTGGTACTGTTGGAATAATATTTTGTATTCGTACCATTGGAAATGACAAAAATCTGAATATACTCATACAGACCACATCCAGCCCAGAAAGAATCTCTCTGGTAACGATTAATCTGATTGAATGCCTCACGAATAGCAACTCCTCTACGTTTCAGTTCGATATGTACAAGAGGTAAGCCATTGACCAATACTGTAACATCATAGCGATTATCATGTTTTGCACCGTTATCTGTGCCAATCACATACTGATTGATAACCTGTAATCTGTTATTATGGATGTTCTTCTTATCTATGAGTGTAATATTCTTGGAAGAACCATCATCACGGGTCAAAACCTGGACATTATCTTCCTGTATCTTCCGGGTTTTTTCCACGATATGCTCATTGGGATTAGCGACGGCGTTTTTGAAAAAGTCATTCCATTCCGTATCTGAAAACTGATAGCTATTCAATTCCGAAAGCTTCCTACGAAGATTGACAATCAAGTCATCTTCTGTATGAATAGGCAGATATTCATACCCCTGTTCACAGAGCAGACGGATAAACTCCTGTTCCAGCTCCGCTTCACTCTGATAGCTGTCAGAACGTTTTTTAACCGGTTCATATTCTGTAACAACGGTATTCTCCGATGTTTCTGCTACAATATTAAAATATGGCACTTATCTTTCCTCCTTACACTTTCGTACTTCCTTTACAAATCTTCGTTCTTTTTTATCTAACATATGATTAGAATAAATTTTTTGCTGCGATGATTTTGTTATAGATTTAAATATTTCTTCTCTATCCTCATCTTTAATTGGAAAAAGGAAATTCTTAGGATATTGTTCCTTATACTCATTTCCAAATAAAAATAAGCAGATTTCTGACGTGATTGGGAAAATTACTTTACTATACTCTTTGTTCGTACGATCTCTCGAATATATAAAAACCGGATTATCAGATGTTACAATTTTTGCCTGCCTATCAACACCAACTCCAAACGACATATTTAACATGGGCTTCAAAAATGTATAAAATAAAACAGCTTCTTTACTATCCTCTTCAAGCGGTTTAAAAAAGGGCAGACAAAACATCCTGGCTATATTCTGTGCCTGCCTGGCATTAATTTGATCTCCCCATGTTTCCAAACTCACACTTTCTGCCAACTCCAATATTTGTGGTAGCCTCAATATCTGAACTAAAATATAGGTTACCCAAAATACTTTTTCTTTACTTGTAAGGAAACATTTCGTCTTATAATTATCTTCTATGTATACTTTTCTCTCCAATTCATATCTGAAATTGCCAAACATTTTTTCAAATGTGGATAAAATCTTTTCTAAGTAATTAGGAAGTACAATTTCTCCTTCATAGCCAGTAACTTCATACAGATTATCATTGTAGCAAATAGATTTAACGGGAACCGCTTTCATAACCTGATCCCGGGCTGTCAAATCATAGCAGTAAATTGTATACTTTGAAAGAGGCAAATCCTTATTACCTTTGTGATATTCCGGTGAAAATCCTCTCAAATACACCTGTGGCACATAATGTTGTTTTTTTGTAATTTTGTTTTTTGTTGACACATCAATTCACTTCCTTGAATGACAGTAACCTATCCCTATAGTACTCATATTGTTTATGGCGTGCTTCGATTTCTGCTGGGAGACCTGTAGATAGGTCATTGCAAAGGGTATCAAAACGGTCAAGAATAGATACTATTCTTTTCTGTTCGTCTATTGGCGGAATTTCTATTAAAATATCAAGAATATCTCTTTTTCTTAGATTGGTTTGGTCTGTTCCATTATCATATTTTAATAATTGTGGATTTCTATTAAGTATATAGTACAGATACTTTATATCAACCAGATCACTCCTATTTATTGTAAATGCTCCTATTCGTTGATTAAGAGTATATTTATCATTTACATCAACTAAGTAGCATTTTGCCAAAGCTCGTCCATTAGGTAAATCACTCATTACTATAAGAATGTCATTCTTAAATACCGGACATATTTGTTTGTCGGAATACTTTTTAATCTGTCCATCTGTAGAAATAAACTTGGAATTTACAACAATATAATGTCCATCAGACGTTATATTTCGTTCATGCCCTTTTCCATTTCTAAAATCCACAATATCTTCAAGTCGAACTACAGAGTAACCAAACACATACTGCAAAAACTTAATTGCATTCAGATCTGTCTGTCTGTCTGTCTGTCTGTCTGTCTGTCTGTCTGTCTGTCTGTCTGTCTGTCTGTCTGTCTGTCTGTCTGTCAACAACGTGCTACCCGTTTCAGCAAATGTCAAGAGTAAATCTCGATAATATTCGTATTGTTTCTGACGTGCTTCGATTTCTGCTGGCAGACCAATATTCAGGTCAGTGCAGATGGCATCAAAGTTATCGAGAACATTAGCAATTTTATCCTGTATTTTTCTATCTGGAACAGCAATTATTACATCATTTAATTTAGCAACAGATAAACCCGGCTGTGCCCCCGCGGTTTTATACTGATTTAAATTTGCATGAGTTAATGCATGAAAAAGATATCTGCTATTAAAATGCCCTTTATCAGTAACTACAACCGCATGCTCAGTAGCATAATACTTACCGGTTGCGTAGCACACATTACCGCACTGTGCTCCTTGCCGTCCGATAATTGATTTATCACCTTCTTGATTTGATTTTTCTACATAGCCCCTAAGTCCATTTGCACCATAGCAAGGAATGGTTGCTTGATTTGTTTCAACATCATAGATTTCTGTGGCTTTGATTGCTTTGCCTGCTTGTAAATCACAAACTTCTCCCAATAGAAGTAATGGGATATCACTTTCAAAAGTCAGCAATTTATTACAATAAAAATCATACTGTTTCTTCCGAGCTGTAAGCTCGTCTGTAAGTTCGTTTGTAAGTTCGTCTGTTAGTAACGTGAAATAGTCCAAAATATGGACTATTTCACGTTGTACTTCCAGAGGAGGTACAGGGAGCTTAACCTTATTAAGTACTTTTTGTGTTAGACTTGGTACACCACCAGCCATATTATATTGTTCCAAATGTTCTTTCTGCAAACAAAAATATACATATTTTGGAATCACTTGTTTTGTATCAATTTCTGTATAGAATATCGTATCTACATTCCAAAATGGTTCTTCAACATAATACAATTTATCGATAGAACCCTTTCTTGGAATCAGTACAGATGGTTTATTGTATACATAATCCGATACATACGCCATAATTCCACCTGAGCCATACACTGGGTACTTACCTTCTGTAAGGCTTTTATAGTCTTTACCATTTTTAATTGTTAATATATCTTTTAATTCTCTATATTTCACACCCTTAGGACAAAGAGCTGCTATCAACTCATCTAATTTGCTCATATTTCAGTCTCCTTGCTCAAAATAACCTGTAATCTTTTTACTAGTTTTTGCTTCAAATCGTCATCGTTTTTATAAAGAACAATATTGTCACCACTTACATCAAAATGAACTCTTTCAGTATCAAAAAAGCTTCGTTTACAAGTTAAAATCAATTTGATTGGATGCTTACATAACTGTAGCCCTCTAGCAATTCCGGCTTCATAATAAACGCCGCCACGATTTCCCGTCAAATCTGCAATCAAGGCAACAGAATTTGTTATTTCCGTAGTAATTTCTCCGATAATAGATCCATTGAATTGTTTCTCATCAATTCTCATGGCTGAATAATTCAACGATTGAATAACAGGCTTATATACCTGTTCGTATGTAGAAGCAGTTTCCTCCGCAAACATCATAGCAACAAATATTTGATTTCTTTTCGTTATTGGTGGAATGGAAACTTTATCATATTTTTTCTTATAAAGTTGTCGTAATAATGCCACTAAATTTTCACAACGATGGAAAGCATCTCCTTGGTCTTTTATGCCATCAATAAGTATCCATGCTTCCTCGTTACTTTCATGAATTTCATCTAAAAACGCTTCAACCTCATAAACCCATTCACTGACATTGGGTTGTTTGGGATTATCTATCAGCTTTTTTAATGTTTCTTTTTCATTCATAATCAAACCTCAATTTCTGCAATGATCTTATCAATCTCATCGCGAAGTACCTGCTCACGGGCAACAATTTCCTTAATTTCTGCATTCAGCTTCACAATGTCTATTTTCTCTCTTGTATCTTCGACTTCGACATAAGTGGATACAGACAAATTATAATCATTGCCGGATACTTCTTCATAGCTTGCCAGATGAGAAAAATGTTCTACTTCTTCCCGTTTTGCAAACACATCCACAATATGGTCAATATTCTCTGGTGTCAGCTTATTATTGTTGGTAACTTTCACGCACTCGCTTGTAGCATCAATAAACAATGTTTTATTGTCTGTCTTATTCTTTTTCATTACCATAATACAGGTAGCAATCGAAGTGCCAAAGAACAGGTTACTCGGCAACTGAATAATACAATCCACATAGTTATTGTCTACCAGATATTTACGGATTTTCTGCTCTGCACCACCACGATACATGATGCCCGGGAAGCATACGATAGCCGCCGTTCCATTAGATGCAAGCCATGACAGGCTATGCATAATAAACGCCATATCCGCTTTACTCTTCGGTGCCAAAACTCCTGCCGGAGCAAAACGAGGGTCATTAATCAGCAGGGGATTTTCGTCTCCTGCCCATTTAATAGAATACGGAGGATTAGACACAATTAGTTCAAAAGGCTCATCATCCCAGTGCTGCGGACTAAGCAAAGTATCTTCACAGGCTATATCAAATTTATCAAATCCTACATCATGCAAGAACATATTAATACGGCACAGGTTGTAGGTTGTGATATTGATCTCCTGTCCGTAAAAGCCATTACGGATGGCATCCTTTCCAAGGATTTTCTCCGCCTTCAAAAGTAATGAACCGGAACCGCAGGCCGGATCATATACTTTATTGATTTCCGTTTTTCCTACAGTGCCAAGCCTTGTAAGCAGTTCGGACACATCTGCCGGAGTAAAAAACTCTCCGCCAGATTTTCCGGCATTTGATGCGTACATGGTCATAAGGTATTCATATGCATCGCCAAATGCATCAATAGAATGGTCTTTCACATCCCCAAGGTTCATTTCCCCTACGCCATTCAGCAGTTTTACAAGCTTTTCATTACGCTTTGCAACCGTAGAACCCAGCTTATTGCTGTTTACATCATAATCATCAAACAATCCGGCAAAGTCACTCTCTGCTTCACTGCCTTTCGCAGATTCCTCAATGTGACGGAATACTTGCTCCAGTGTTTCATTTAAGTTTTCATCATTCGCAGCATTGGCTCGAACATTGCAGAAAAGCTCGCTTGGCAGAATAAAAAATCCTTTTTCCTCCACCAATCCTTCTCTTGCTTCTTCTGCCTCCTCATCCGTCATCCTTGCAAAGTCAAAATCATCATTGCCGGCATCCGCTTCTCCACTATTTATGTAGCTACACAGATTTTCAGAAATGTAACGATAGAACATTGTACCAAGAACATAGTTCTTAAAGTCCCATCCATCCACTGCTCCACGCAGTTCATCTGCAATCGCCCATATTGCACGATGCAGTTCATCACGTTCCTGTTCTTTTTTTGTGTCAACCATTACCGTTCCTCCGTTGTTCGTTTAGCAAATATAGATTAAGCGTATCATGAAAAAATATTTTTTTCAATTTAAGTTAAGGCACTCAAAAGACTTTATTTTTATCATTCGTCACATAATCTCTGCAAAATTTCATTATTTTTTTCAGCATTCCTTTTATGGTCTTTCCAAAGTTCATTCGTCTTATCTATTTCATAATTATGTTTCCCATTTTCCTCATCATATTCCAACACCTTTTTATAAAACAATTCGCGTTGTTTTTCAGTCCAAATATAGACATTTACCCAATCTTCGCCATAATTCTCAATTTCTATATATTCAGCAACGTACCACAGAAATGCTTTCCATGTTATGTCTTCCCGTGTATGTTTCCAATAGCATACTTTCTGCTTACTTACCGTATTTCTTCCCTTTACAAATCCATGTCCTAAGTCCATTTACACACCTTTCCCCCTACAAATACGCCTCGCAGAACACCTCATCGTCGCAGCCCACGCATACTGTCACGGAATAAATCCGGCAGCCGTATCTTTCTATGATCTGGATGCCCAGAGGATGGGATTCCCCGGCCACTAATTTCTTCTGGCGGATCAGATAGTCCTCGATTGCTCCACTGTCATTGGGAATTTTACCACCCTCCGTATTGTCTACGGGGAAATAGTAGGTTACGTTAGTTGTCTGTTCCAGGCACCACATTTCAGCCAGATAGCTCCTGCCGTCTGAGAAGAAACTCTCTTTTACCTGCAGGCTGTCGGGTATATTTTTTCCATGGACAAACTCCGGTGTCATATCTGCATCCTTGGGTGCAGCAGAATGAACTTTCTGAAGGAAATCTTCCGCCTCTTTTAACAGCTTGTCAGAATAACGGTCACCATCCTCAATTCGCTTCTTTAACATAGAGACACAGTCTTCGGCAATGGTCTGCCTGTCTGCATAATGATCGATTTCCTCCGGATAATAGCGGAGCATGCGCAGATAAGCATCCGGGCAGACATAGATATCTTCCGATTCCAGTGCCATTTCAAAGGCTCTCCGGTAAAGAGCATGGGAATAGGCAATATTTTCCCTTAGATCGCCGTTCCGATACATATCACCCAGCTTGTATACAGCAGCAATATCACCAAAAATAGATGCCCTTTCCCAGCATTCCTTTGCCTTTACTTTGTCCACCGGAATACTCCTGCCGTAATAGTAGCAGTAGCCCAGATTGCTGAGAGCAATCACGTTCCCCGCTTCTGCGGCTTTAGTGTAATAGGTAATGGCGGTTTTATAATCTCCTTGCTGATAAGCCATTGCTCCCGTGTTCAAATCCATTTCATCCTGTGTCAATTCTCTTCTATTCTCTGCCATAGTCATTTCTCCCAATCTGCTCATGTAGGCGAACTCTTCGCCATGCTTCTCTTTTAGGTTTCCCTTCTCTCCCAGTATACTCATCACTTGTCCCATAAATCGGTCTTTGTAATCATTTTTTAATTTTTATTCTTTTTATTACATGTCGCCATGACTTACTCATTTATTATTACATTACCATATCCTACATTTTCCGTCAATTTTCAACCTAATTTTATATATTCCGACTTATCGCATAATCCGACAAAAAAGCCATACAATAACAGAGTATAATTTAAAATCAAAAAACCGGTACAACATTTCTGTCATACCGGCTTAAGCCTCTCTTTTTACTTCTCTTTACTTCACCAGCACTTCTTTTACCTCATTGTGGTAAGGCAGGACGACGGTAAAGTCGTTGTTTTCTGCCACGCGGAGCAGGTCGTCTCTGCTCTGGTGGTGGGGATATAGGAATTTGGCTGCTTTTCCTTCGGCAAGCAGTTTTTCCGGCAGCTTGCCGGGTCTGACCCTGCCGGTAACGATTACTCTTGCTCCGGCGGCTACTTCCTTTTCCACGAAAGCAGTGTTGTAAGGCTTCAAAAGGTGCGTGTCCGCAAGCAGCAGAATATCATACTCCGGCTGTACGGCATCCTCTCTGGAGAAATCCACACATTCCCCGGAAAGCCGCTCCAGTAATCCACATAATTTGTCGTAGGTATCCTCGCAGAACCAGGCTCTGTCCTTCAGGCAGCGCAGACTTTCTCTTACGAAGGCAGCATCCACCATGACTTTTTTATCCGGAAATTCCTTTTCCAGCAGGGCAAACATCTCCATGCCGCGACCGTATTTGGGTACCGGGAAAATGACCCGTCTCGCCTCCTGCAGATATTTATCCGTCTGTGCGAGCATGTCCTCACGAAGTTCGGCGGCACTCTTGTCCGTTTCATAATGGGCACAATCCACAATAGCAAGCTCCGCTTTCATTCCTCTTGCCGCATCGCAGGCATAGGCAAGGGTATCTTCCTGATAGTCTCCGCTGAAAAAGCAGGTGCCCAATGCATCCGTGATGAGAAACCACAGACCGCCCATGCAGTGGCCGGTTCTGCCGAAGGAAACCTGCAAGTCCTGCTGCCGGAAAGCCACCGGCTGCTCCATATCCAATGATAAAATGACAACCTTGTCATAGGTTATATCCGACAGTTCAAACGCCATGGCAGAGGTAACCAGTGTCCCCCGGAAACCTTTTTCCACAAAGTGCATGAATGCACCGCTATGGTCCTTGTGACTGTGCGTCAGAAAAACATAATCCGTTTTGGCAAGTTCCTCCTCCGTCACATCGGGATAGGGATTGCTGTCGCTGTCCATAATACCGCAATCCACCATATAAAAACGACCTTCTGTACCGTATTCCGTTAAAAAGCAGCTCCGTCCATGTTCTCCGTAACCGCCCTTAGCCAGAAATTTCCTCATAAGCATACAACCTTTCCGGAAGGATTTGCGCGTATCCCGTCTGCTGCTCCTTCAAAAACGTAGGATGAAGCAGGCAGAAGGTATCGCCGCCATCTGTTTCCACCTTAACCCGGTACTGGCCGCCTTCAAATGAGGACATCACCACGCGCACCGGAATAGCATTTTTACATTCTTTTTCTACAAAAATACATTCTTCCGGGCGAAATTTCAAGAGCATTTTTTGCCCTTTTTTAACATTTTGAAAACTTTTACAGACAAGCTTCCGGTTTTGCATGCTGACAACGGTATGGGTTTCCGCATTGTCTGCTTCCGCGGATCCTTCCATCACTGCGCCGTGCACGCAGTTTCCGGAGCCTAAAAGTCCCGCTACCGTGATGGTGCGGGGGCTTTCGTAACATTCCGCCGGGGTGGCAATCTGGTCAATCACACCCTGGTTCATCACGATAATGCGGTCCGCCATGGCGAATGCTTCGGACGGGTCGTGGGTAACGTGGAATACCGTGGTTTTTAACTGGCGGAAAAGCTGCGCCATTTCCGTTCTCATTTCAATACGAAGCTGCACGTCCAGATTGCAGAGCGGTTCATCCAGCAGAATAATGGACGGGTTGGTGATAAGCGCCCTGGCAATTGCCACGCGCTGCTGCTGTCCACCGGAAAGTTCTGCCGGATACTGGTCCAAAAGTCCCTCCAGATGCAGCAGAGTTTCCACCTCGTGAAGTTTTTCCTGCATCTGCGCCTTGTCCGTTTTGCGCACCTTCAATCCGTAAATAATGTTGTCCCGCGCCTTCATATGCGGCCAGAGGGCAAAATCCTGAAACACCATGTTCATGTCGCGCTGTTCGATAGGCACCACCTTGTGAGGAGATGACATTTCTTTTCCCCGGACAAATACCTGCCCTGCGTTCAGGGGCAGAATGCCGGCAATAATATTTAATAAGGTAGACTTACCGCAGCCGGAAGGGCCGAGCACACTGATAATCTCCCCTTCCTGCACCGTCAGGTTGATGCCTTTTAAGATTTCCTTCTTACCGTAATTCTTCTTTACATCTTTCAGTTCCAAAATCGTTTCCATAATTTATAACCACTTTCTTCTTACTGTTCATTTTGCCGTTTTCTGCCATTGCTTTCCGCTTTCAACCATGCTTTTCTCTCTGCCGGTTAATGTCCCTGCTTTTTCCGGTAGCCGGCATTCAGCACCACTTCCAGAAGCATCATGATGCCCACAATAAAGGCGCCGCCCACCATGGTGGCTGCTGCCGCGTAGCCGAACTTCAAATCGTTGTAGGAGTCGCTGATGTAAACCGGCAGCGTACTGTAATTGGGCGGATACAGAATGGTAGTGATGGCAAGGTTAAACACACTGCCTCCGAATGCCGCAAGTACCGCCGAAACACTGCTGTTGTGCAGAAGCGGCAAAAGAATGGTGCGGATTTTACGGAAAAAGCCGGCTCCCTGCATCTGTGCTGCCGTAAGCAGGCTGCCGGGAATTTTTGCCATACCGCCCACCAGCACGCGGTTTATCATGGGAATGGCTGCCGCCACACTGGCAAGCACTAAAATAGACGGCGTTCCGTACAAATGCAGTCCCACCTTTGTCAGCCATTTCTGGTTCCATACGAAAATATAACCGATGCCCAGCACCACGCCCGGCACCGCCATTGCCACAAGCGTCAGCATATCAATCAGTTTTTTCAGCTTAAAACGGGAATATGTGAGCACATACGCCACGCAAAATCCAATCAGGATGCCAAACACTGCGGATATTCCCGCCAGCCCCAGAGAATGTTTGATGCCGCTTACCATGCTGCCCGCAGAGGATAGCACTTCCTTATAATTATCCAGGGTAAATGTAAATTTCTGCACGCTGACGGAGCCGGAAAAGGACATAATCAGTTCAGAACCTACCGGTATTCCCAACGCTATCAGACAAAACAGCACCGTTCCGGCTGTAAGTAAAATCTGCACCGGTTTTTTCGGAGAAACCGCCATTACACGTTCCGTGCCGTTATCTAAGAAATCAAATTTTTTCTTTCCCATGGCGCCGTACTGCACCGCCATAGCGATTACAATCATGACCATCAGGTACAGGGAAAGCACGCCCGCCATGTCAAAACGCACCGGCGAGGAGCAGATGGCGCTGTAAATGGTGTATGGCAGTGTGGGGAAGGAATAAACCGCCGTTATGGTGGAGGACATGCCGTAATCGCCCACTGTGTCCATGAAAATCAGCATTGCCGCCGAGCAGTAAGCCGGAATACAGAGGGGGAGCTGCACATTTTTCCATGCCCGGAATGCCGATGCCCCGTTCATCCGCGCCGCATGCATCAGGCGGGACGGATACCACTCCATGGAGGTTTTGATGGTCACATAGGCAAGGGGAAATTTGCACAAAACCATAACGCACACCAATCCCCAGTAGCTGAAAACAAAGGAGCCGACTCCTTTTATACCCAGCCACGCACTGGCAATTCCGTTGCCGGAGGAAAAATACACCCAGCCCTGCGCCAGTATAAAGGAAGGAATTATCATCAGCACCCATGCTGTAAAGTCCAGAAGTTTTGCGCACGCGAATTTATAATTTACCCGGAAATGAGCCAGTACGGCTGCCAGAATAAGACCCAGCACCGTGGTGCCGCAGCTTAAAAAGAAGGAGTTCAAAAATGCTTTTTTCCACAGCGGTCTTTTAAATACATCCAGTACGAGTGCCAGATTGGACAAATTGAATTTATCGATGGAAAGTCCCGGGCATATAACCTGAAATAGTACTGTCACCAGAGGCAACAGTACTAATAAAATCAGAAGTCCGAGTATTCCTATGCCTGCGGCATTGTCTTTACTCTTCATGTTTTCTCCTACTTCGCAGACATATCTGCAAACCATGCCTTGATGTCGGCTTCGTTTTCCGCACCGAATACTTCGTCTGCAACGGCTAAGGTTGCGTTGGCATCACGCTCTGCCTTTAAGGTAACGCCTTCTACTGAGGGCTCAAAATATCCTTCGTCGCCGGTGTCTACGAGCTGCTGCTGGGTCTTGGCATCCAGTAAGAAGTTCACGAAAATCTTTGCGATTTCCAGCTGTTCGGTAGAGGCACTGATGGCTGCCACACGGGTAGATCCGGGAGCGCCTTCCTCGGGCCAGATAATGGTGATGGGTTCCCCGCTGGCTACCATATCGTATGCATTGGTTTCCTGCAGCATGGCGATGGAAATGTCTCCGCCGGCCAATGCTTGTACTACCTGAGGATTCTTGGGGAATACTTTCAGACCGTTGTCGAACAGGGTGGTAAAGTATTCTTTTCCGGCATCCAGTCCTTTTTTATCCATGAAGTAAGCCGCTAAGGGGTAAGCAGGTGCTGCTACGCCGGGGTCTGCCATACCAACGGCATCCTTATATTTTGCATCGGTTAAATCGTCAAAGGTCTTAGGGGCGTCTGCTTCGCTCCACACGTCATTGCGGTAAACCAGAACACCTGCCGCATGGATATCGGTGGGGTACATGCACTTGTTTTCCGGTACCAGACCCTTGGAAAAGTCGGTTAAGTTTGCGGCATTTTCCGGCTCCCAGTCGGTTACGAGCTCGCCGTCCGCAGCCAAATTGTATACATCATACATGGAGTCAATCCATACAACGTCCCACTGGGGATTGCCTTTTTCGGCAGCGATACGGGACATGGTTTCTGCACCGTTTCCGACAACTACCTCTACATCATAACCGGTTGCTTCCTTAAACATATCGCCGATTACGGCATCAAAGTCATTTAAGTAAACCACTAAGGGCTTGGTCTGCACCGGTTTTTCCGCTGCATCGACTGTACTGTCATCTGCAGCGGCATCCTTTGTATCATTTTCTTCACTTTCCTTATTCTCCTGAGCACCCTCCCCGGAAGCAGCGGTGGAAGTATTTGCTGCAGGCTTATTCTCCTGATTGTTTGTGTTTCCGCAGGCTGCCAGTGACAATACCATTGCAGCGGCGGTAAGCATTGCGACTAATTTTTTCTTTTTCATAATTATCCTCTTTTCTGCTTTTTACGCACATCTTGTACGTAATAATTTTTTGCTTTTACGCACATTTCGCTCGTAATAATTTTTGCTTTCATCCTCTTTTGTGTACATCGGAATCATAGTGCTTCTTGCCGGCTTCCGCTATCACGCTGCCGTAAATCCCATGTAAAATCCATGTGGCAGAATGGGGACGCATTTGACGGGATATCCTTTGAATTTCATGTGGCAGCGTGGGGTGGGTACATTTTCCGGTCGGGTCTTGATGAATTTTCATATAATTTTGGAAAAATGGCAGGCTGCCGTTGACGATGGTCATCCTTTTGCCTTATACTAAGTACATTATTTGTATTTGCAGTCTCATTTTGAGAATATATTTTACTATGCGATACGGATGACATTTCAACATAAGATGCAGAGGGGGAAAACTGTGAAAATTAAATGTGATTATTGTGATAGTTGGATTAATGATTTTGACGAAACCTGTCCGAACTGCGGGGCAACCAACAGCCACTACGTGAGACAATCAGACAAGGTTCCTAAAACGATCGAAGAGTTGAAGGCATGGGCTAAGGCAATGAATCTGCCGCTTGCCGACATGCGTACTTTTATCGGTGAGGATTACAGAGGTCCGAAGGCCTTCGGTATTTACAAAGATCCGGACGACGGCACTTTTGTGGTTTACAAAAACAAAGCCGACGGCAGCCGTGCGGTCCGCTACAAGGGCAGCGACGAAGCTTATGCGGTAAACGAGCTTTATATGAAAATGAAGGAACGTGTTGCCGACCAGAAAGCCCGTCAGGCAGGCCAGCCGCGTCCGCAGGGGAATACTTCCGGCAACCGGAGCAGCAATAAATCGACCCCCAAAAACAAACTTCAAAACATTATTACGATTATTATTCTGATTGTAGTTGTGCAGCTGGCAATGCCCTCCCTATTTAATTGCGGCGGTTCCGGACCCAGAACCGGTTACTACACCTACGGCAACAGCAATTATTATTACTATCACGGCAGCTGGTATGAATGGATGAATGACGCCTGGACGGCAGCCACGGTTGCCGACTGGATGAATGATGATTATTCTTCTTATTATGATTCCAACTCTTACGACAGCAGCGCTGATTATGATGACTTCGATGATTCTCCTTACTACGACCCTTCGTATGATGATGACGACACTTGGGATTCCGATAGCAGCTGGGACTCTGATAGCAGTTGGGATTCCGACAGCAGCTGGGACTCCGGCTCCGACGATTGGGGTTCTGACTGGTAAAGAACAGAATTGAAAGACTGGATTTCTTGATAAACTAAGATTAAAAAGCACTCACTGTGATGTGGGTGCTTTCCTTTCTTTTTGGGGGTATTTACTTTTATTTCTTAGGCCCGCTGTTGCGTTCCCAAAAGACGCCGTCTTCGTATCCCTGAATAGCAGGGTGCGTTTCTGCCATGGCAAGGCGCTGCTCCGCCCAGACACAATATTGTTCGTTCATTTCTATATCGATAAAATGACGTCCCAGCTTCTTTGCCGTTACTCCCGCAGTCCCGGAACCCGCAAAAGGGTCCAGAATAATATCCTCGGGGTTGGAGCTTGCCAGGATAATTTTTGCATACAATTTTTCCGGCTTCTGGGTGGGGTGGTCTGTATTTTCCGGCATGGACCAGAAAGGAATGGTTATGTCATCCCAGAAATTAGAAGGGCAGGTATCGCGATATTTTCCTTTTTCCGTCTCCACCCAGTCCTTGGGTGCGCCGTCCACACGATAACTTGCCAACACCTTTCTGCGTTGCTTCACCGCATCCACATGGAAAGTATAATCCTTCCCTTTGGTCACATACCAGATGTCCTCCATGCCGTTCTTCCAGTTGTCCGCACAGCCTCTTCCTTTTTCCCGCTGCCAGGTAATACGATTTCTTATGGTAAAAAGTTCACTTAAGACCCCGCCGATAATCAGGCTGCTTTCCCAATCACAGCACACATACATGGACGCATTATCTTTCAAAAGAGGATAAACTGCCTTCACCCATTTCCGGGTATAGATCTCATATTCGGAAGTATCCTTCTTGGAAAAAGTATTCCCATGGTAATGCTTTGTCAGGTTATAGGGCGGGTCTGCAATCAGCAAATCCACGCATTTTTCCGGAAGCAAAGGTAAAGTGACAAATGTGTCACCACATATTGTTCTATCGATAATCGCTGACACATCCTGTACCGGTTCGGTTATTCGGAGGCACCTTTCCAGGTAATTCCTTCCCTCTTCTATACTTGTCTTAATCGTTTTGTTTCGTCCGCTCATACCTTATTTACTGCCCCATTGTCGGTGCCTGCACAGTGCTGTCGTAAAATTTGCCGTCATAAAGTTCTTTGCAGATAGCATCGTACTGTTTATACATTTTCTGCACTTCATTTTCCAGAATGTAATAATGGCGGATGTAGGGGATAAGCAAAACCAGCACTACCACGGCAAGCAGCAGGGCAAACAGGTCTGCATTTATCAGTGTCATCAGAAGTGACAGGATTTCCAATATGGCAAACGTCACCGTCACAATCAGGTGTATCAGTCGTTCATGCTGAAAAAAAGACACCTGTGTCAGATGCTCCTGTCGTATCAGCTCCAGTTCTCCCTTGGATTTATCATGCTTTTCCAGGATTTCTTTAATCATCTCGTCCATAAAATGTCTGTAGGTTAAAATTCTTTTCTCCATAGATACCACTGCCTTTCACTTCATCATATCTTCCCTTACTTTACCACATTTCCTTGTTTTTGTCATAAGAACTTGCTTATCTGTCGGCGAGTCAGGATTTTTTAAGTTCCATCGCTTGCCGCCTATATATCTGAACTTCCGGCTAAATGCCTGTGCCGCCGGTCTGTCATACATAAATTTTATTTATATCCCGCAACTTAAAAATTTATATCTCGGTCTTGTGAAGTGGACAAAAAACATGTATTATAATCAAGTGGTGTAAAAATATGGGTCGATTACCCATAGAAAAATAGAATATAAGAAAGGTACAGGTAGAAAAAATGGGTGGCTTTTTTGGTGTAGCCGCAGAAGAAGACTGCGTATTTGATTTGTTTTTCGGAGTAGATTATCATTCTCATCTGGGTACCAGACGAGGCGGAATGGCTGTGTACGGCAAGGATGGTTTTAACCGTTCCATACACAACATAGAAAATGCACCGTTCCGTACAAAGTTTGACAAGGATATCCAGACCATGAAAGGATATTACGGCATCGGTTGTATTTCCGATTATGAACCCCAGCCACTGATTGTCCGTTCCCATCACGGAACCTACGCACTGACTACCGTAAGCAAAATCAACAACACGGATGAACTGGTAAAAAAGCTTTTCGACAAAAACCATTCCCACTTTCTGGAAATGAGCGGAGGTGACATCAATGCCACCGAGCTTGTCGCTTCTTTAATTAACCAGAAGGAAAACCTGATTGAAGGTATTCAGTACGCTTTGGAGTCCATTGACGGCTCCCTGTCCTTACTTTTATTAAATCAGGCAGGCATTTATGCCGCCAGAGATAAGCACGGCAGAACTCCGGTTGTGATTGGCCGCAAGGAAGGAGCTTTCTGTGCTTCCTTTGAAAATTTTGCCTATAAAAATTTAGGTTATTCCGATTATAAAGAATTAGGTCCCGGCGAAGTTGCCGTATTGACGCCTAAAAACTGTGTTACCCTGGTTCATCCCGGCAAGGAAATGAAAATCTGTACCTTCCTCTGGATTTATTATGGCTATCCTGCCAGCTCTTACGAGGGCCTGAGTGTGGAACAGATGCGTTACAACTGCGGTGCAAAAATGGCTGCCCGCGATAATGTCCGCCCTGATATTGTTGCCGGTGTACCCGACTCCGGCACCGCCCATGCCATCGGTTATGCTAATGCTTCCGGAGTACCTTTCTCCAGACCTTTTATCAAATATACACCGACCTGGCCCCGTTCCTTTATGCCAACCATCCAGAGCCAGCGTAACCTGATTGCAAAAATGAAAATGCTCGCCGTACAGGATTTAATCAAGGACAAGAGCCTGCTTTTAATTGACGACTCCATCGTCCGCGGTACACAGCTTAGGGAAACAACGGAATTTCTTTATCAGAGCGGTGCAAAAGAAGTGCATATCCGTCCGGCGTGCCCGCCTCTTCTTTACGGATGCAAGTACCTGAACTTCTCCCGTTCTTCTTCGGAAATGGATCTGATTACCAGACGTGTTATCGACAGATTGGAGCACGGCAATGTAACGGACGAAGTGTTGCAGGAATACGCAGACCCCGAGTCCGAAAAATATGAACGCATGGTGGAAGAAATCCGCAAGGAGCTGAATTTTACTTCCCTCCGTTTCAACAGACTGGATGATATGCTGGATGCTGTCGGCATCGACAAATGCAAACTCTGCACCTACTGCTGGGACGGCAGAGAATAATGCTCATGCAGACACTATGCACCGCTGCCGGTAGGCATTACTATTGACAGTACCATTGTAATAAAAGACCCACTACACGGCTGTAGGCGACCATTCCGTCGTCTACGCCGTTTAATTTTAAAGAAGTTTCCACAAATCCGGTGGACACAGCATCTACCACTTCCGTATCCACGACCGCTTCTTTTTCAATCCTGTCCCAATCCTCTTTACGCACAAACACCGCATCTTCATACACCTGCCGGTTAATCTGCACCTCTGCCATGTATCTTTCGTAATCTTCCCCGATGGCTTCGTAAAAATCATTGTTCACATAGTTAAGCACACTTAAATACCCGCTGTACTGAAACAACAAATCGTCCGAAGAAATGCATGCCAGAAATCCGATAAAATTGGCTTCATCCTCCTGTATGTACCCTTTCAGGTGCGCCAGCTCGTGGCACATGGTCGCCGGCAGATTGGTAACATACGCCACATGGTTGTAATTTGCTTCCATAGAAAAGGGAAAATAATACCCCAGCATGTACTGTTGGCTCACAAAATCCGAAAAATAAAGCGGTTTTGGCATAGGATAAAAACCTTGCAGGACATCATAGGTTTCACCCAATGCCTGCATGTCCGAAATTGCCTTTTTCCCCATGTTTCCTTCATAAATAATTTCGCCGTTTTCCGTCCGCTGCATCTGCCCGGACAATTCATTGCATTTTTCCACCAGCATATTCCGAAGGGCTGTCAAATCCCGTAACGTATAGGTGCTTTTTTCAGTTTCAGCAATATTCCCGGTATCCGTGTTTTCATTTCCGTCATCCGTAGCTTTTTCCATAGCAAAATACTTTTCACTGAATGGTGTGGCATGGTACAAAATGGTGCAGTTCAAGGTCATAAGCACCAAAACTTCCAGTAGCACCCATGCAAAGAAAGTGTAAAAACCGCAACAAAATTTGTCAAAACGCCCTCTTCCACGGGTGACACTTGGACGGGTCACATGGGACGCGCTTGAACATTCATCCTGTTTATCCACATGGCGCGCCCTGCATCGCCTTATTATCCACATGAATGCAGACGCAATCATCAGTATAACGGCCGCTATTACCAGAAATACTCCCGCCACTATCAGCCATTCCCCTACCGAAAACGGAAACAACCCTGTTAATCTTCCGTAGGTATTGACCCACACCGGGAAAACATAGCGGATGTACCAGTCACAAAAAGCCTCCGAACTCCACGCGATGACATTCAGGAACACCGCCATTCCTGCTATAATAAAGTATATTTTTGTCCGTGTTTTCCAATTTTTTATCTTCTGCATACGTTATCTCCGAAAAAGTGAATAAAAATATTTAAAAGAGTGGTTGAAATCTCAACCACTCTCCTGTATAATCTACTTAAAGGTAATCGGATGCAGTTCCGATTTGCCCACAGTTATATTGTATCAGAAATAAGCACTCAAACTTTCGCGTGGATGGGTGCTTATTTCTTTTCGTTATGGTTGTCTATGTACGACAATGCCGCAAATATTACTAACAACAATGTAAGAATTTCTGTTGTGTTCATATGGCATCACCCCCTCCGTTTTCACTGAGGGCATCATAACCGAAACTCACACCCGAACCTTTTTTCAATTATACGTACATATTTTACCATATGCACGATATTTCCACAATAGAAAACGCTCCTTTTATCAGTATTTATATTAACCAAATTTCGATAAGCAAATTTAGTTATTATGACGATTTTCTACATCCCCACCTCGGAAAATGTCCGGATGGGTTTCATATTTTCTGTGCGTTCGCCGATGAATTTATCCATCAATACCGTATCATACCAGCGATTGAATTTGTAGCCGCTGCTTTCCAGACGGCCGGCAAGGTGATATCCCATTTTTTCATGAAAGAACATGCTTCCGTAAATACTTTTTTCTTCTTCGGTGGGCGGTACCGTAATCAACGCAATGGTCTTTACCACGCCCTGCTTCTGTAAAATGTTCTCCAGCTTGGTATAGAGCAATCTCCCCAATCCGTAACCTTTGTAATCATGCCGCAGATAAACCGTCATTTCAGCCATCCAGCCGTAAGCCACCCTGGGATGGTAGGCTCCCGCATAGGCATAGCCAACTATTTTTCCATCCTCTTCAGCTACCAGATAGGGATATTTTTCCAAAGTATGGGCAATTCTGCCCTGAAATTCCTCCACGGAAGGTGTGTCATACTCGAAAGTAATAGCTGTATTTTCCACATAATATCCGTATATTTTCAAAAGCTCCACGGCGTCTTCCACCCTGGCAACACGTATTGTAACTGATGAACTCATGAGTTCGCTTCCTCGCCTTTCAGTAATATTTTTTGTGCCATTTCATTGATTGAGAAATCTTTTCTTTTTTGGGTATGGCGCAGGTTTTTTGCTCTCCATACCCATTTTCATTTTTTGCTTTGGATATCATGGACATTTTAAGAAATTTATACCCAATGGCACCTAAACAGCATGAAAACTTGACATGAATGTTTGAAATATAGCTTCAGAATAACTTGTTTTTAAGGGCAGATATTTGCTGCTTTATTTGAATATTTCTACCCAGTATGCGGTGTAAACGTACTGGCCGGTTTCCTTCCCATCCTTGTAAACAGGGCATTTTTTATAGAATACACTAATTCCGGTTAAACCATAAATATCTCTATTGGAATCCAGATTTGCCTTATGTCCTTCGGAAGCTAACCAGGCATTAAAGATTTGTTCCACGCTGGGTGTGTCTCCCTTTATATCAGGATTACCCTGGGCAATATTTTCCGCATAGCTTGTTCTTCCGCCGTTTGGTCTTGCATGGTCCCATAAATAGGATGTTTCCGCTGCTCTCATGTCAACATAATCATTCATGGTTTCACTTGTCATTTTCAAGGTGGACTGGTTAATGGAAGCACGGTATTCGTTCACAAATTTCAGCATTTCCTGTGCTTCTTCTCTGTTGTAATGACCCACTACCATTTCTTTGCGCAAGGTGCCGTTATCATCTTTCACATCAATATAGTACACACTGTCCACGCCGTCCGTGGTCAGCATCTCTATTTCTTCGGTGGCAAGCACATAGCCGCACTTGGTACAACGCAGTTCCTTAAGACCTGCCACACCCACATCCGGCTGTTTGGCAACAACCCATTCACCGTCGTCATGTGCGCCGGTAGGGTCTACATAGGAGTCCACATAAGTATCCTGGCAACGCTTGCAGGTGTGCGTGGTGTAACCCTGCTCACCGCAGGTAGGCTCTGTTACGACATCTTCGTAATCGTGGCCAAGGGCAGCGGTTTCACTGTCGGTACAGACATAACCGCAACGCTTACAGGTATGAGTGGTGCTGCCTTTTTCCGTACAGGTAGGCTCTGTTACGATATCCTCGTAATCATGGCCGAGAGCGTCCGTGTAAGTATCCACGTAGCTATTGCCGCACTTACAGGTATGGGTGGTATAACCCTTTTCCGTACAAGTGGGCGCCGTTACCATGTCGGTATACTGATGCACATGGTCTAACGCCGGAATCATCTTGGTTTCCGTTTCCTCACAACGGATACACTGTCTCTTCATCAGACCCATGCTGTCTTCCGTAGGTTCTGTAACGGTCTCCCATTCCCCGAATTTGTGGCCGAGGGCATCGGTATAATTATCTTTAATCTGGTGACCGCAGTTAATACAGGTACGGGTAGTGTAGCCTTTTTTCTCACAGGTAGGCGGTGTTACTACCTCTTCTCCGAAAACATGGTTCAGCGGATCCAGCTGCTCTGTATAACTGTCACCGCAGCGGCGGCAGGTATAAAGAACTTCTCCCAAGTCATCACAGGTTGCTTCTTTTACCACCTTTGCCACATAGTCGTGACCAAGGGCAGCAGGTACGTAATCGATATATTTATGTCCGCAGGAGGTGCAGGTATAAGTAGTGATTCCGGGCTGTTTGCAGGTAGGCTCCGTGGTTACCGCAGATGTATACTGATGCACATGGATTTTTACGGGAATTTCTTCCGTCTGCTCTTTATTGCAGCGCTTGCAGGTTCTTACCTGTTCACCGGTTTCGGTTTCCGTTGCTTCCTTTGTTACCTTCCATTCTCCCCAATCGTGTCCCAGGGCATCCACATAATTGTCCCTGTATTCCGTTCCACAGACACTGCAGGTGTAAAGAGTGTAACCCTGGTCCTCACAAGTCGGCTCCACCATTGAAGCTACATAGCTATGGTCCACCGGTTCCGTGATATTATCCATATAACCATATCCGCAGCGCTTGCAGATATGGGACGTGTAACCGTCATTTTGGCAGGTAGGAGGATATACTCTTTCCTGATAATCATGACCCAGAGCGTCGGTTTCTGTATCAACATAACTGTCACCGCAGGCACAGGTATGGGTCGTATAGCCCTTTTCCGTACAGGTAGGCGCTGTTACCACATCGGTATACTTATGCACATGGTCCGTGGTCGGAATGACCTTGGTTTCTTCTTCCTTACAACGCTTACAGTTTCTCTTGGCAAGACCTGTTTCCGTTTCCGTTGCTTCCTTCACCGTTTCCCATTCGCCAAAGTCATGGCCAAGGGCATCGGTATAATTGCCAACGTAGCTGTCACCACACTTACAGGTAAAAGTGGTGTATCCCTTTTCCGTACAGGTAGGTGCCGTTACGGTTTCGGTGTATACATGCTCATGTTCCTTCTTGGGAATTTCACGGGTTTCTTCTTCGCCGCAGCGCTTGCAGCTTCTCTTTTCCAGTCCCGTTTCTTCTTCCGTTGCCTCCCGGACGGTTCCCCATTCACCGAAGTCATGGCCGAGGGCATTGGTATAAGTATCTACATAACTGTTGCCGCACTTCTCGCAGGTATGGGTCGTATAACCCTGCTCCGTACAGGTGGGCGCGGTAACGGTTTCGGTGTATGCATGTTCATGCGGTTTTCTCGGAATTTCACGGGTTTCTTCTTCGTCGCAGCGTACGCAGCTTCTCTTCTCCAGACCTGCTTCGTCTTCCGTTGCTTCCTGCACCGTTTCCCATTCGCCGAATTCATGACCGAGAGGTTCCGTGTAATCACCGATATAACTGTCACCGCACTTCTTACAGGTATAGGTCGTATAACCTTTTTCCGTACAGGTGGGGTCTGTAACAACCTTGTCATATTCATGGTTGCAGACCGCTACTTTTACGTGGCAGAGGGAAGTCACGCCGTTTGCGGTTACCTTAATGTCTGCTTCGCCGTAATTCTTTGCCGTCAGCACACCGTTTCTTACGGTTACTACCTTGGTATTGGTAGAAGCATAGCTTAAGCTCTGGCTGTAGCCTACCACATCTGCCCCAAGCTGGGCGGTTTCGCCCTTATCCATGGTAATGTTTTCCGTTTCGAGAATGACTTTGCTCTCTTTTACGGTAATGCGGCACTCTGCCACAACGTCATTTGCCGTTGCGGTAATAGTGGTTTCCCCTTCGCCGACTGCGGTTACTTTACCGTTTACAACCGTTGCCACTTCCGGATGGGAGCTCTCCCATACGGCTTTCTTCACAGGGCCGTCAATGGTTGCCCGAAGGGTATAGGTATTGCCTTTTTTCGTATATAATGTGTACTCGTTCTGGCTGAGTGTAATGGTCGGTTCATAGGCGCTGACCGTTACCTCCACGGTATCGGAAACACCGTTTGCCGTTGCGGTAACGGTTGCGGTTCCCACGCTCTTAGCCGTCAGCTTGCCGCCGCTTACGCTTACCACCTTACTGTTGGAGGTCGTCCACTTTATGGTATTCCTTCTGCCTGTTACCTGATAGGAAAGGGTACAGGTTTTGTCTGTTCCTTTGGTTTTCAGAGAAACTTCTTCATTATAAATTTCCATGCGGCTGTCTTTTACCGTTACTTCGCAAGTATCCGTGGTATCACGGGAAACCGTTCCTGCTGCCGCATTGCTTAAGGAAATCCGGATGGTTGCCGTACCTTCGCCTACGGCGGTCAGCTTGCCTTTTTCATCCACGGTAACCACATTGTCGTTGGAGCTTTCCCATACGACAACTTCCTTGCCCGTGGCATTGGAACGAATCTGCTTGGTTTCACCGGTATACAAAAGAACTTTTTCTTCGCTGATGGAAAGAGAGTCCTTGATAACCGTTACTTCACAGGTTGCGGACACACCGTTTGCCGTTGCCGTAATGATAGCGGTACCTGTATTTTTACCGGTTACCCTGCCGCCGCTTACGGTTGCAACCGTCTTATCGGAGGTGGTCCATTTTACGGATTTGCCGGTACCCACAATGGTGGGCGTGAGCTTGATGGCGCTGCCGTTTCCCTTGGTGCCGAGCTGCATGGTATCCATATCCAGGGAGATGCTGTTTTTTAACACCTTTACCACGCAGGTATCGGTTTTGCCGTTTGCCGTTGCCATAATCACTGCCTGACCGTCGGAAACAGAGGTTACTTTACCTTTTTCGTCCACCGTGGCAACTGCCGGATTTAAGCTTGTCCATGTCACTGCCTTGGATGCACCCTTTACGGTCGCCCGAAGCTGCACCGTCTGTGTAGAGGTGCCGCCGGTGTAAATAACTGCCGTCGGTTTGTTCACCTTGATACTGCTGTCCACGACCGTTACCGTACATTTCTTATAGGTAAGGCCTATTCTGGCGCTGATGGTGGTGCTGCCCTTCCGGACCGCGGTCACCTTACCGCTCTGGTCGACGGTTGCGATATTCACATTGTAAGAAGCCCATTTTGCAAGCTCTTCACTTCCCACAATGCTGAGCTCCGCAGAGTCGCCGATGTTTAATGTTACTCTTGTCTGACTTAAGGAAAATGTGGCAGCACTGACTGTCATACTTCCCACAAACAAAAGACAGATAAGGGTACATAGTAACCAAATCTTCTTTTTCATCTTTTGTCCTCCTTTGCCTTGTATCTTAAAATGATTCATTTATCTTAGAAAGACCACCACAAAAACTTCTTTGCGTTAATTTTAAAGGTAACTTTTTTCGTACCGCCGTAGTTATCTTTTCCGCGGATAATGACGGTGGCGGTTCCTTTGGCTACGTTGTTCCGGTAGCTTACGATTTCAAACTGGTCAGGGTCCACAACCTTGCCCTTTACCTTTACCGTAATCTGTTTCGGGTCGGTTTTGTCCAGTGTAATGGGCTTGCCGGTGTAAATTTGTGCCGGTATGGTAACTGCCGCTCCCGAAATATCATAGGTTTTGATGGCATATTCTCCGGTCAAAGGCTCGCCCGTATAGTTGCCCTTGGGCGTAACGGTTACACAGATAACGGTTCCCGCAGGAATAATGTCCTTTTTGTCGATAACCGTTCCCGCCGTGCGCACGGTGCCGTCGTCGAGAGTCGTGTCTTCTTTATATGTATAAAGCAGGGGCTTCTCGTAATCCGTTCCCGCATTCAGCACCTTGCCGTCCAAATCGGTTACGGTAACCTTGGTTGTGTAGATATTTCCTTTGTTCTGGTATACCTTGTCCGCCGCCGTCAGGGTCAGTTTGCTGATGTCCTGCGCCACGATGGTGAACGGCAGAACCTCTTTATAGGTGCCGGTGAAATTGCCCTTTCCTTTAATGGTTACGGAAGGAAGCTTCTTTTCGTTGCTGCCGTCATTTAAGGCTTTGTTGTTCTTGTAGGTTACGGTGTAGTCAACACCTTCTTTCAGCTGCAGAACTTCGCCGCTTTCTGTCTTAAAGGTAACGGACATCTCCGGCTTTGCGCCGCCCTTGGCATAAGGCACTTCCGTGGATACAAGCTTTGCCTCCAGCCTGCCGTCCGCATTGGCCGCCATATTAAATGCCTGGATGCGGAAGGTTTTCTTCATGGTTCCTGTGTAGCCGTTTATGCCGGTAAACACAACGGTTGCGGTTCCGGCATTCTGGTTTTTCTGCCACTGTACCGTGTAATCTTTGTTTTCCGTCAGGGGCTTTTCTTCTCCGTTTAACTTCATGGTAAGTGTAAGCTCCGGCGTATGGAATTCGCCGTTGTATACAAAGGTCTGTCCGGTAAGTCCCGTTACCTTGGCTTTGCTGATAGCCGTGCCGGTAATCTGGAATGCCACGCGCCTTGAGCCGCTGTAGCCCGCCTCTTCAATGCCTTCGATAATGGCAAATGCAGTGCCTACCCGGTTGTTATTGCTGTAGCTTACCGTGTAGTGAACGCCCTCTTCCAGTACGGTTTTTCCGTCTTTTACGGTGATTTCCGGTGTCACAACGCCGTTTTTATTTGCCGTTACATAAACCTGTGACGGTATTCTTGCCACGGTAACCTTACTGATAAGCTTAACTGCCGGGTTGTCTTTGACAGACGGCAGCACTGTCAGTTTTACGGTTCTGCTTCCGGTAAAGTTGCCGTTACCGGTAAGTTCCACATAGTAGGTGCCGGTATCTTTTACGGAGTCAAGTTTTTCCGCGCCTTCCGTATTGAATGCAGGCGCTGCATTGTCTGTGCCTGCGGCATTGAGTGCCGGCGCTGCGCTGTCTGTGCCTGCCGCATTGAGTGCCGGCGCTGCGCTGTCTGTGCCGGCAGCGGCGGTTGTTTCATCTGTCTTGTAGTAGCTGTATGTAAACTCGGTCTTGTTCTTTAACTGTCTGCTGCCAAAATACAGGGTGGGCACGGGTTTCTGTGCCTTTCCTGTGGAGGCAATGGAAATATTCTCTGCCTCAAACAGCGGTGAACTGATATCCAGAGGCAGTATCTTAAAGGTCTTGGTATCTTTTCCCGTGTAGTTGCCCTTGCCGGTTACAGTCAGGGTCGGCGCCTTGGCAGCCACCGATGCGTCGTTAGCATTGATATTGTTCTTATAGGAAACAGTGTAATCCACCTGCTCCTTCAAAAGGACATTCTTGTCATAAACACGCATTTCGGGCTTTATCGCCGTGCCGGTGTAACCATAACCGCCCTCCCGGATGCCTGCCACCCAGAGTCCTTCCGGTATGATGCCGTCCTCCGGAGTATCCTCCATGAGAATGTCTCCGCGGTCTGCCACGAAATAGGAAACCGCCTTTTCTCCTTCGTATACGCCGATACCTTTTACGGTAAGCTCGTAATTACCGACTTCCGTAACCTGTTCCTCATAATACACAACATAATCCTTATCCGGAACAAGGGTTTTCCCTTCGCAGATAACGGTTACCTGCGGTATATGCGGCATGCCGTCGTAAATAATACCCTCTACCTGCACTTCTGCTTCCGACAAATCGGTACGGCTGTATGCCACGCAGAAAATCTCAGGGGCTTCGCAGCTTTCTTTCAGGGCAAGTTTTGCCTGCAGGGTGCCTTCCGCCGTGGAAGTTTCCTGTCCGATGTAAAGCAGGTTGTCAGAGCCCAGCACGTTTTCCGCCTCTCTGGATTTCACCGCATAAATATTGTAAATCTCATTCGGAAGCAGACCGTCAAAATTCTTTTCCCAATCTGAGAAATCGCCTGCCGGTGCAACCTCTCCGTTGCCGCTGTCATCTGCGGCGTCATTCATATTTTCCATGCTTCCGGCTGCATCTGCCACATCGGTCACGTTTTCCGGACTTTCGGCACCTTCCATGCTCTGGACTGCAATCGCCGCCTGGCTCGCGGTACTGCTTTTAAGCTCCTTGGTGACTACCTTGTCGCCGAACAGATACTGTTCGGTTACCCCGGTCTTTTCTCCAAAATAGGGATTGCCGTAAGTATACAGACCGCCCTTATTGTCAACGGCGATGTTCTGCCGGTATACCGAACCATTCACTACATAAGTGGCGCAGACTGCCGTTCCGGCTGTTTCCGTAAAATCTTCTCTCTGTTTTCCTTCTTTGGTGCCCAGCCACTCCCAGAGGGTTCCGTCCTTTTTCACAACTGCAAACTGGGTAAATAAAGTACTGATGGTTGACAAATAAGTATATTCCACATCGGGATATGTAAGAAAGCTCTTTATATTTTCCGCCTGAAGCGTGGGTTCCAAATCTGTCTCATCCGCATAGAATGAACCACCGGAAGAACCGCCCTTATAGCTTCCCCATGTATACAGGTCCTTGCTCACTCCGGAAGCTGTGCCCTGCACAATAGCCGCACAAAGCTTTCCACCGAATAAGAACTGAAATTCCGTCACTTTTTTATCCGCCAGAACAGCCGTAGGCAGGTAACTGTAGCCGCCGGTGCTACCATTGCCAAGCTGACCTGCCTGATTGCGTCCCCACAGATACAGTTTTCCTTCCTTAGTCAGGGCCGCACAGGTTCCGTTCTGCACCGTAAACTCTTTTATTCCACTGATGCTTATCTTTGCCGGTGTATTATTTTTTGTCGAGGTTCCCGCATTTGCGCTTATACCAAGTTGACCGTATGCATTGGACCCCCAGGCATACAGCTCTCCGCCTGCAGTCAGTGCATACTTGGAACCGTAATTTTCATCTTCATAAAATCCGGTAATTTCTTCCTCCGGCAAAATCTGCTGCTGGGGAATCCACTGTTCGTTGTCCCCTTCTCCTGCCATCTGTCCGTAGCCATAACCCCATATCCAGAGCGTGCCGTTTTTCCGGACAGCCACGCCGTTTTCATAATTGAGGTGTACCTCTTTCACGCCGTCCAGGATATGCACCGCCTCTTCCGGTGAAACAACGGACTGGGTGCTGATTTTTCCGGCAATACCGTATGTATTGTTTCCCCACAGCCAGAGTGCGCCGGATTTCTCTATCGCCGCACAAGTGCCCCGGTAAACGGTAAAGCTTTCCACATTGGTAAGGAGCCTGGTGGGAACCGTCACATACATGGAATTGCTGTTGTTTATTTCATTGTAACTGTTGGTTCCCCACAGGTACAATTCGCCGTCGGTGGTGATTGCCACACCGTTTTTGCTGACGTTGTCTGACGAGAAATACACGTTTGCCACCTTGGTATCTTTCCTGTCAAACTCCACCTTGTAGGGGGTAAGCTGCTTACTTCCGAGCTGTCCGTTCGCCAGTCTGCCATAGGAGTCCGAACCCCACATATACAGGCTGCCGTCCTTGGTAACGGCAGCGCACAAAGGATTTCTGTCGTCCGGGAACCCGAATTCCTTTACATTCTCCAGCACCTTGACCGGTTTGTCCTGATTGTCCGTACTTCCGATGCCAACCTGACCGTAGTCATTTCCGCCCCACATATACAGACTGCCGTCCGCCGTCAGCGCCGCATAGGTTACATTTTTATCGTAGGAGCCTCTGTTGTAAACCATTGCGTACACTTGCTCTACATATGCCGAATCTGAAAGCTTCTTTGCGGCATTCGGGTTAATCGTTAAGGTAACGGTTCCCGTTATTTTGTCCACGCCGTCCGGCAGCTTGACTTCTGCCGAATAAAGTGCGCCATCCTTTTTTACATAAATATTCTGTTTTCCGACATTTAAGTTTAACCGGGTTTCGCCCTTAGAATTTGTCACATTGTTGCCGGTTGCCGCGATAACAGCAGCTCCCGCTACCGGATTGCCTGCTTTGTCCAAAACCCGAACATTGCCCTGATACTGCACATGGGGGCAGTCTCCCCAGCCGAAGTGGGGCGCATAATCCAGGGAAAAATATGCCGAACCCCAGGAAACGTTTTTCTCTATTAACGGCCATTTTTTCGTGAAAATTTTCAAAGTTTCCACTTTTACATCGGCTTCAAAATAAGGCCCTATGTTCACAGTGAAGCAGGTATTGCAAAGGTGTCTGTTGGAAGAACTGTCCAGTACCTTGGCTTTGGCCTTTATTTTCAGCTTTAAGCCGCCCTCCGCTTCTACTGCCAGACTTGCAATTTTATCATCAATAAGTTCCAAACCTATCGACATTTTAAGTCCTACCTTAAAGGTTACTTCCACCGTTTTGGTAAGTGTAAGCTCCGGCGTTTTGGAAATATTTTCCACCCCGGTGTTTTTGTTACAACGGAAACCAACAGAACCTGTCAGCGTACCTTCCGCACTGACATTTCCCTCTACGGATAATACAAACTGTACTTTAGCGGAAAATACCAGGCCGGTAAGTCCCAGCGGCTCTTTTATTTCGCCCAGCGAAATATCCTTAGTCCATTCTTTCTCGTCAATCTTTACTTCTGCTTTTATGGTGACACCGTAACTGACACCGGCTTCAATGGTATTGATGTCATTTGCTGTATCCACGTAAATCTTAACAGAAACCGCTCCGCCTATATCACTGAGTTCAATTTTTACGTTGCTCTCAGGCGGCTTAACCTCAAGGTTTGCCATCTTCCAGGGAAAATTCACCCCGCCGTAAGTAGTACCGGCTCTGTCGGCCTGCGTTGCAATGCCGGCTGTTTCCGCTGCTTCTGTTGCGTTTTCGGCTGCCCCTGCCGCATAGGTTGCGGTGTTGTCTGCTCCTGCTGCTTCTGTTGTGCTTACGGCTGTCTCCGCTGCGTAGGTTGCTACGGCGCCGCTGTCGTCATCGGCGGGATTGGCCGCTCCGTATTTAATAAAGGAAATAACATCCTCGTATTCCGGGTCCGCGCCCTGAATGGTAAGAACGGTATTTTCCGCCTCGCCCTCTGTGCTCAGGGATATAACACGGGTAATGATAATATCTTCATCCGTGTAATAATAGGTAAAAATGTCGCCCTCTTTCAGCGCCAGAAAATCCTCACCGGGATTTTTAATTTTCCAGACAAGATTTTCTTCGTCCGCTTCCGCAACCACATTTACCGAAGCATCCGTGCTCTTAGGAATGACCGTTACGGAGTCCGCAAAAACAAGGAAGTTGTTGGTTTCATCCGCATCTAAATTGAGCACCTGGCTCTCCGTGAAATCACTCGTTGTCTTGGCGAAAAATTCCTGCATTTTCCGGGTATAATCATCGGTTTCATATACTTTGCTGCAGGGACGCAGACTTACATTATCCACCAGAAAGGCTTTTACATGATAATAAGCAGGCAGTGTATCCGCTTCTATGCTGACTGTGACATCCGTGTCACCTGCGGTGACGTCCGCCGTTCCCGTTGCAATCAGGCGGATACCGTCTTCTTCATAAATGCCCACTACCAGTGTACAGTCCTCCAGTGCCTGTATGGAAGCCGTTGCCTTGGTGCCGTCCATCACTACCGAATAAACACCGCAGCCGGTCTGCTCTGTGTCCACTTCCGTTTCGGACATAATATCCTTAAAAAGACGTCCCAGGGAATTCTGCGCTTCCAGGGAAGCATCGCCCATATCCAATTTGGCATCACCGTCGGAAACAGTAGCATCATCTCCACTGACATCTGCGTCATTTCCGGGCTCATCCTTATCTCCGTTTCCTGCATCGCTGTCGCCGGGCTTGTCTTTATCTCCGTTTCCTGCATCACTGTCGCCGGGCTTGTCTTTATCTCCGTTTCCTGCATCGCTGTCGCCGGGCTTGTCTGCATTTCCGCTGCTGGCATCACCGGATCCTTCGATATCACTCCTGTCTGCCTGACCGGCTTCCGTGACCACCGCACCGTTCTGCGCCGCAGCCGCATATGCCGTCAAATCTACGCTTGAAAAAGAAAGAAGTGCCGCCAGAAACATACTTAATACTCTCGCACCACTTCTCTTTGTAAATACCTTATGCATATTGCCCTCCTCATGTACGTTCCGGTTGTCCGGAACCCTTGACCTTATCCTGATTTTCATATGTATACATTTATAGTACATGGTACTCCTAATACTATATTTCGTCAAGAAACGAAGAGGGATTTTCCTGTTTTATGAGGAGGAATTTTCTCCTGTTTTCAGGCAATTCCGGCATCAGACTGCCTGTTTTGTATTATCATTATTTCACAAATAACATCATAATTCCCGACAGGATAGCTCCTATAAGAGGATAGCCAACTATAGTGAGAACCCATTTTTTCACAAAGCCTTTTTTGTCAATATAGGGAAGCAAATCCTCTGTGCCCGGAATAACCCACGCTCTTGTGTGGTTTACCCAGTACCAGTCAATAAAAATGCGGTCGAAAATTCCTTCAATGAACCAGATAACCGTTATCTGCCAGAAACCTTCCCAAAAACCTCTTGCGCCGTTGATGCCGTAAACCGCAATCAGTGTAAACCCAAACGCCGCACCCAGTCCCAGAATTTCAAAAATTTTAGCATTTTTCATAATCTGCTTACGGGTCATAAGCCCCAGCTCTATGACTCTGTCCTGCACCGGTTTATCATACATAATGACCAGCCCCTGCGGACCGTTGGCTATTCCCAGCACACAGGCAAACAACACGATAAAACAAACAACCAGACCTTCGACAATAATCAAAACACATTCCTCTCTTTCTGTTATTTTCCCATTTTTTCAGCAGAAAAAAAACCGGTTAGTTTTTGCTAACCAGTATTACTATATGCTATATTTCGCTTCTTGTAAAGGGGGATTATGCTTTCAGCGTATCCGTTTTACAAGAACGGCTGCGGTATTCACGCCTTCAGCATATCTATTCTCCAAGAACTATTGCGGTGTTCATGCCCTCAGTGTATCCGCAACCACAAGCGCTGTTCCTGCAATCATCACTGCCAGTGCAACCAAATAAATCCCGGTCAAAGGCTCCCGCAAAAAGAGAAACGACAGGGAGGCTCCCACAAACGGCGCCACTGCATAGTAAGCACTGGTCTGTGCGGCGCCCAGAACATTTTGTGCCCGTATGTATAAGAAAATACTCAGTCCGTAAGCCACAAATCCCAATAACAGTGCCAGACCGATATACTTTATTTCCGGCAGATGCTCCCCCGTGGCAAAAGCAATCAGCATAGAACCCAGCCCCGAAAAAATGCCTTTCAGCACCACAATTTCATAAGTGTTTTTAGAAGAAATTTTGCGTGTGCAGTTATTTTCAAAGCCCCAGCATGTAGTTGCCAGCAGCACAAACAAAGAGCCATAGGAAAAATGCAGACTGTCCGCGCCCTCAAAGGACAACAGAACGCTGGAAAGCGTAATTAGGGCAATGGCTCCCCACAGTCTTTTGGACACAGCCTCCTTAAATACAAACAGGGCAATAACCGTTGTCGCCACTATTTCAAAATTTCCGAGCAAAGAGGCATTGGAAGACGTGCCGTAATGCAGTCCCAGCATCAGAAATATCGGCGCTGCGATATCCAGCAGTATCATCCCGACAACAAATGGAAAGTCTTTTTTTGTTAATCTCTCAATCCCTGTATTTTTTGCCGAAAGCCGTTTTATCCCGCCTGCAACTCCCGCGCCCAGGCCAATCCCGATGCCGGCGCCCAGATACAAAAGCGCCGCCAGCATGGTCGTTCCCACATATTCCAGCAAAATCTTGGACATAGGCACATTCAACGCATAAAACACCGCTGCCAGCAGTGCGTATAGAATGGCTTTCGGCTTTTTGTTTCCTGCTATTTTACTGCTATTCATATTACCCTCTCTCAATCAAACCTTGTGACCCAGTTTTCCCCGGCATCGTATGCCTCAAAACACAGAGCAATCTGTGCCGCCGTCACCTTTTCCTCCGCAAGGTTCACCGGCAGTTCCTCTCTGCCAAAGTACCGGATTTCCGTGGTTTCGATGTTTGCCTCAAAGGCTCCGCCAAGCTTCCTGCACAGCACAAAGATTTTAATCACCCCGAAAGGCAGATTGCATTTATTGTGTTTCCGCCAGTCCTGCACGGCAATGATTTTATCCGCGCTTACCTGAAGCCCTGCTTCTTCTCTGGTTTCCTTCTCGGTATTGGACGCCACGGACTGGTTCACATCGCACCAGCCGCCCGGCAGCGACCAGGTTCCGTTTTTCTCATGCACCAGCAGAATTTTGCCGTCCTCAAACACTGCCGCCCGGGTGTCCACCTTGGGCGTCTGGTAACCATCCTCATTACAAAAGAAACCCTTCACTTTTTCTACCGGCATATCGGTTTCGCAGGAAATCATTTCCGCCGCAATGGAACGCAGCTCTTCGTAACGTTCCCTGTCGTAAGGGTTTTCGCCGTATGCCAGCCCCGCCTGCGCAATGCTCTGAATACGCATCGCAAATTCTGTCCATTTATTCATATCATGTGGTCCTTCCATTTGTTGTTTTTCCTGTAGGCACTTGGGACTCTTTTCTCCCCTTTTGTGCCTATTGTTTTTTCGGTTGTAGGTACTCGAAGCTTTTTTCTTCTCATTTGTGCCTACTGTTTTTTCTATTTGTAGGCACTGACGGCTCTCTTCTTCTCATTCGTGCCTACCGCTTTTTCCAGCTATAGGCACTCTGCTTCAGTTTTCCTTCTTGCGTGCCTACTTTTCTTTTTCCCATAGGCACTTTACCTCAAATTTCTCTCTTCCGTGCCTATTCTCCTTTTTCCCATAGGCACTTTGCTTCGGATTTCCCTCATTCGTGCCTATTCTCCTTTTTTCTATAGGCACTTTGCATCGATTTTTCCACATTCGTGCCTATACATCTTATCTTCCTCATTATACACAGATAAGCTTCCTCATGAAAAGTCCAAATGGGAAATTTTAAAAGATGTTGACAGTTCAACTTCTTTTCTGTATGATGTGAGATGTTGAGAGTTCAACATCTGAAAGCTTAACATAAAGAAAAACAAGTAGGAACCTCGCTTCCGGAAAGGATATGTATGGTAGACCGTTTTGAAAAATTTTCCCTTGCCATTTCGGAAATATACCGCTATTGGCACAAAATTGCCGCAGATGAGCTGAGTGAGTATCACCTGAAAAGCTCCCATGCCGTATATCTTACAACCCTGTATCGCTATCCCGACGGGCTGACGGCGCCCCGGCTTGCCGAACTGTGCGGCAAGGATAAAGCCGATGTTTCCCGCATGGTTTCCATTATGGAAGCGAAGGGACTTGTCACCAAGGAAGGCAGCAACCAGAACCGTTACCGCGGAACTTTGAAGCTGACGGAGGAAGGTCTGCATGTGGCTGAACAAATCAGCAAGCGTGCCGCCCTCGCTGTAGAAAAAGCAAACGAAGGCATCACCGAAGAAAAAAGAGTCATTTTTACGGAGTGCCTGGATATTATAACCAAGAATTTGCAGAGAGTTTCCGAAGAAGGATTGTAACCAATATCGGATAATGAATTTCCGAAGGAAACTGCAACCTATGTCAAACATGAATTTCGGAAGAAAATATAACTGATATTCAATGTCAATTTCCCTTGAGGAAAATCTGAGAAAGGAATAGATATGAATATTTTGAAGAAAACTTACTGCCGTATATATCAGGCGGCATTCCGGGCAGCGATTCCCCTGCTTCCCTATCGGGAGCCGCAAATTCTGCATTCCTGCAGGGAACTGCCAGAGACACTTTCAGGGAACAGCATCAACAACCTTATGATTGTGACGGACAATGGCATTGTAAAGTTCGGACTTGCCGCAAAGGTTACGGCTGTGTTGGACGAAGCCGGTATTTCTTACTGCATCTATGACAAAACCTGCCCCAATCCGACCGTGAAAAATGTGGAAGCCGCCTTAAAACTTTACAAAGAACACGGTTGTCAGGCACTGATTGCCATCGGCGGCGGTTCTGCCATGGACTGTGCCAAAGCAGTCGGCGCAAGAGTGGCATACCCCGGCAAAACCCTGAACCGGTTGAAAGGCACGCTGCATGTACTGCGGAAAATCCCCCTGTTAATTGCTATTCCCACAACTGCCGGTACCGGCAGCGAAAATACACTTGCCGCCGTTATCACCGACCCCGACCAGAAGTATAAATATGTGCTGAATGATTTCGTTTTAATTCCGAGGTATGCCGTTCTGGATGCTTCCATGACATACTCCCTGCCGCCTTCCCTCACCGCAACCACCGGGATGGATGCGCTGACCCATGCGGTGGAAGCCTACATCGGACGCTCCACCACAAAGGAAACCCGCCAAATGGCGCTTTCCGCAACGAAACTTATTTTTGCCAATATTGAAAGAGCCTACGAAAACGGCTCCGATGAAGAGGCCCGTTCCAATATGCTGCTTGCCTCTTACCGGGCAGGATTTGCTTTTTCCCGGTCCTATGTGGGATACATCCATGCCGTAGCGCATTCTCTCGGCGGGCAATACAATGTGCCCCACGGACTTGCAAACGCGGTCATCATGCCTTATGTGCTGGATGCTTACGGCTCCGGCGTGTATAAAAAATTGCAGCAGATGGGCTGCGCCGCAGGTGTATGCACGGAGGAAGATTCTCCCGAAGAAGGTGCTAAAAAGTTTATCGCCGCTATCCGTTCCCTGAATGAGCGGATGCAGATACCCACTTATATAGAAGGGATTCAGGAAAGTGACATTCCTGTCATGGCGGCTCATGCCGAGAAGGAAGCCAATCCTCTCTATCCCGTTCCGAAGTTAATGACCGAAAAAGAGTTGGAAAACTTTTACCGGGTTTTACAACCGGCAAAAAATATCTGAATTTAAGGAGTTATCATGGACAGCACACAAATCGACGACATCTTACAGTTACAACGTGATTTTTACGACAATGGTGCCACCATTCCCGTCAGTTTTCGTAAGAAGCAATTAAAGAAGCTATATCAGGCGGTTCAAAAATACCGGCCGCAAATAGAAGAAGCCCTGAAAAAGGACCTTGGGAAAAGCAGTTATGAGAGCTTTATGTGCGAAATCGGGCTGGTATTGTCCGAAATCAGCTACATGATACGTCATGTAAAGAAATTTTCCAAAAGAAAAACCGTCTACACCCCGCTTGCACAATTTGCTTCCCATAGTTATGTGCAGCCGGTGCCTTACGGCAACACCCTCATCATGAGTCCCTGGAACTATCCTTTTCTGCTCTCCATAGACCCTTTAGTTGATGCCATTGCGGCGGGAAACACCGCTATTATAAAACCCAGTGCTTACTCTCCCGCCACTTCAAAGGTTATAGAGATGCTGGTAAAGGAATGTTTTTCTCCCGCCCATGTGTCGGTGGTAACCGGCGGCAGAGCCGAAAATGCGGCTCTTTTAGAAAAGAAATTTGATTTCATCTTTTTTACCGGCTCCCAGAACGTTGGCAGGGAAGTCATGCGCCACGCAGCCGTTAATCTGACACCGGTTGTGTTAGAGCTTGGCGGCAAGAGTCCCTGCATTGTGGAGGAAAGCGCCGATATCCGTCTGGCTGCCAGACGCATTGTTTTCGGCAAATACTTAAACTGTGGGCAGACCTGCGTAGCTCCCGACTTTATCCTCTGTCACAAAAGCATTCAGGACAAGCTGCAGCAGGAACTGAAATTACAGGTAGAAAAACAGTTTGGCAGTGACCCCCTGGCAGATAACGATTATGGGAAAATTATCAATCAGAAGCACTTTGACAGACTGTGCCGCCTATTACAATCCGGGGAACTATACCTTGGCGGGGAAACCGATGCAGAGGCTCTCCGCATTGCGCCTGCTATTATGACACATGTGACTTTTGATGACCCCGTCATGCAGGAAGAAATTTTCGGTCCTGTTTTACCGGTCCTTACCTATGAGAATTTTGATGAGCTGATGCTTCTTCTGAAAAAACGTCCCAAGCCGCTGGCGCAGTATCTTTTCAGCAGCAATAAAGCACACATCCGCCGGGTAAACGAGGAACTTTCCTATGGCGGCGGCTGCATCAACGACACCATCATCCACCTTGCCACTTCCGAAATGGGCTTCGGTGGCGTGGGAGAAAGCGGTATGGGCGCTTATCACGGAAAAGCCGGTTTTGATGCTTTTTCCCATCAGAAAAGTATTGTGGACAAAAAGACCTGGCTGGATTTACCCATGCGTTACCAGCCGTATACCAGTAAGCTTTACCGCAAGCTTTTGCAGATTTTCCTGCGGTAAACCTGACATAAAAATTGCGGAAAACTATTTACATACCAACATTATCCTCGCGGATTTTCGCCCGGAACCAGAGAAAGGAAACCTTATGAGCATTAAAATTATTGTAGACTCAACAACCGATTTAACCAACAGCACCAGAAACCGTGTAACGGTAGTACCTCTTACCGTCTGCTTCGGTGCGGAAGAATACATAGACGGTGTCAATCTGACACACAAGGAATTTTATGAGAAGCTAATTGAAAGTGACACTCTTCCCACCACCAGTCAGGCAACTCCCTCTGCCTTTATGAGGGCACTGGACGATGTCCTGGAACCGGATGACAGTGCTGTCATTATTACGCTTTCTTCCAAGCTTTCCGGCACTTATCAGAGTGCAGTGATTGCTGCCTCCGACTATGAAAATGTCTACGTGGTGGACAGCAGCTCTGCGGCTATCGGTGCCTCTATTTTAACCGAATTTGCCCTTCAGTGTCTGGATGAGGGCATGTCTGCCGCAGAAATTGCTGAAGCGTTGGAAAAGAAAAAAGAGGATATCTGCCTGATTGCCATGCTTGATACCCTCGAATACCTGAAAAAAGGCGGCCGGATTTCTCCGACCGTAGCCTTTGCCGGCGGACTGTTAAACATCAAGCCGGTTGTGAATATTGAAAACGGAGTCATTAATATTTTAGGAAAAGCCCGCGGCTCCAAGCAGGGCAACAATCTCCTGGTTCAGGAAATCCAGAAAGCCGGCGGCATTGATTTTTCCCTGCCCATTCTTTTAGGCTACACCGGTCTTACGGATGTGCTGCTCAAAAAATACATCGAAGACAGCAAGGCTCTTTGGGAAAACGGCACGGAAAATCTGCGTTACACCTCCATTGGCAGTGTAATCGGAACCCATACCGGTCCGGGTGTCATCGCTGCCGCATTTTTCCGGAAGTAAGTCTTACAAATTACATTTAATTATCACAGTATTTATATTTCTTAAGCCTGCTGCCGGTTATCAGGCACAACAGGGTGCCGATTACCCCAAGAAGAAACATCATAAGCGCCGCTCCGGAGCCTTTCCCGCTTCCGAACAGTGCCGTCAGCACCGGTGACGCGGCATGCCTTGCCATGAAAGGCTCGCATACATTGTCCACCATAAAGCCGCCCCAGAAAAGTCCTATGGGAATGGTAAAAAACTGAAGTGTATTTCTGCAGGCATACACTCTTCCCTGAAGCTCGACAGGAATGGTATTCCGCATGATAACATCCAGATTGGCACTCATAACAGGCACAAGCAGCCAGCCTATCAACTGTCCCACGCACCAGAGTATGGGCGACCTTGCCAGCCCCATCAGATAATTTTCCGTACCGAGGGAAAAAAGCATGGTAAGATACACCACTTTTACCCGATTTTTGGGCTTTGGCATGAAAGTAACCATCACACTTCCGATTGCCATGGCAATTCCGGCAAAGGAGGTAACAATCCCAAGAAACGCTGTCCCGCCTCTCGGGTTGGGAATGACAAGCCCCGGTAAAGCCGCATCAAAAGCGGAAGAAACCAGATTGACTCCCGACATAAAAAGAATCAGGGTCAAAATCATAGGCGTTTTCCGCAGAAAAACAATGCCCTCTTTTGCCAGTGTCAGAAAACTTTCCCTTTTATTTTTACCGGTATCAGGCAGTCTGATAAAAGCTGCCAGTGCAACAAACGCTATGAGAAAGCTGCACAGGTCCACACCGATTACCACATCCAGCCCCGCCAGACCGTAAAGCGCCGTCGCAATAAGCGGGTTTAAGATAGATATCAGTGACCGGGAAAATGACTGAAAGCCGCTGGTCTTCTGGTAATCATCCTTATTGACAATAAGAGTCATTGCCACTTCCGAAGCCGGCTGCTGAACCGTATTCATCAGCCCGGAAAAAGCGTTTATCGCATAAAGATGCCAGACCGCCAGACTGTCCGTTTTATAAAGAAGAAACACCGCAACCGTACAGGCGGCAGCCAGTGTATCGCAGACAAGCATGGTTTTCTTTTTGTCAAAATGGTCTGTCAGTGCTCCGGCAAAAATACTCATCAGCACATACGGTGCATACGAACATAAGGTAAGCGCCGCCGTACTTAAGGATGAGCCTGTTTTCTCATACAGCCACAGAGTCAGGGCAAATGCCGTGATGCTGCTTCCCAACTGGGATAAGCTCTGCGTACTCCATAAAATATAAAAATCTTTTAATCTGTTTTTCTTATTCATTTCTTTGCTCCTTCATCAAAATTTCACTGTGTAAGAAGCAAAGTCTGAGGATATACTACCTCAGTAATCTCCATGCAGTCTCCTCAGACTCTGCATGGAGCTAATGCAATACAAAGACGCATTGAAATCCTCCCCTTTTATCATATATCCCTCATATGGTATGTGGCTGCGGACCTAATTAGCCCTTTAATCCTCTTGCCTGTCTGTCCATATCTTCTACAACGATGTCGTAGATTTCGCCGAGAGACGCGCAGTATTCCAGCACCTTCCAGGGCTCGTTGGTATGGAAATGAATTTTAATCAGTTCGTCGTCGCCAACGGCTAAAAGGCAGTCGCCCTTGAAATTCTCTGTGAAGTAATCGCTGATGACATCCTCGTCCAAGTCGTGTCCCTCAATCAATAACTGTGTATCATATCTGAATTCTATCATGGAAAATCCTCCTGAAAATTTATTTTACCTCTGTATTATAAAGGCTGGTGATTCTGTTTGCAAGCGCTAACCTTTGCAATACCGTGGTGGTTTACATGGTGCCTGACAGCGCTCTGTAACCGGCGGTTTACATGGCGTCCAAGGGTTCGCAGTAGCCGGCGGCTTTCATGTCCCGCCCGGTCTGTATATAATGCTGCGCGCTTTCTTTAAGTCCCGCTATTTCCTCCGGTGTAAGCGCCCGGGTAACTTTGGCGGGTCTGCCCATGACCATAGAGCCGTCCGGAATATTCTGGCGCTCCAGAACGAGGCTCCCCGCCGCCACCAGGCAATTTTTCCCGATGACGCTGCCGTTCATGACGGTAGCTCCCATGCCAATCAGGGTATTGTCCCCTATTTTACAGCCGTGAACAATGGCATTGTGCCCCACCGTGACGTGGTCCCCGATAATCGCCGGGTCCACGGGAGAAGTGTGGATGGTGCAGTTGTCCTGGATGTTGGTGCCGTTTCCGATTACAATTTTATTGTCATTTCCCCTGAGTACCGCATAGAATAAAACAGTACTGTCCTCGCCAATCGTCACATCCCCGATAACCACCGAGTCTTTGACAATGTTGGCGGATTTTGCTATGGTGCCGGTTACATTTATCATAAGATATCCCTCCGTAATGTATGTCCTTTCCTTTTCGCTCCGATATCGAATTCCGTTCAGCCGTTTAACAGCTTCTTCCGCTCCTTATAGTCCGGCATGATTTTCGCCACCAGCGCCCAGAACGCCTTTGAATGGTCGGGATGGGCAAAATGGGCAAATTCATGCACCACTACATATTCAATGGCTTCTTTCGGATAAAAAACCAATTTGCTGTTCAGCGTGATTTTGCCGGTCTGCGGCTGGCAGGACCCCCATCTGGATGTCATGGAGCGGACGGTCCAAACCGGATACGGCGCTCCGTGAGGAACAAACTGCGGGTATGCCCAGTCGATGATTTCCGAAAAAGTCTTCCGGGTGAAGAAACGCATCCATTTTTCCATCATATTCTTCTTATGGGGATAATGGTCGGGCCATTTTGTCCGCAGCACAAGGCTGTCACCCCGGAAGAAAATTTCTTCCAGTCCGGCTTCCTCCACCACCAGGGTATAGTCGCGCCCCAGCAGGCGGAAGATTTCCCCGGTTTCATAATTGTGGGGGCGGTCGCCTGTTTCCTCCCGGCGTTTTTCCACACGTTCAAGCGCTTCTAAGATAAACGGCGCTTTGCTTTCCACAAACTTGTCCACGTAGGTTGCCGGAACCCGCCGGTGTGCGGACACCGCCACCTCCCCGTTGCTCTTGATGCGCAGATTGATGTATTTTACCTGTTTTCGGGTGAGCACATAAGAAATGGTATAGGCTGCATCTTCTGTTTTGTAATAAATATGTCTGATTTCCATGTATGTTATTATACTCCTTTTTCTCCGGATTGACATTCCCAAAATGCAGTTCTATAATGCCAGCAGAAAGGGTTTTTAATAATGAAAGAGGTAAACGAAAAAGAAGCACAGTACCGGAAAATGACGGAGACGCCGGTGGTAAAGCTGATTTTGGAGCTGAGTCTTCCCACCACCGTCAGCATGCTGGTTACGAATTTATATAATATGGTAGATACTTATTTTGTCAGCGGTATCAGCTTAAGCGCCTCCGGGGCGGTGGGCATCGTTTTCGGACTGATGGCAATTATTCAGGCGTTTGGTTTTATGTTCGGACACGGTTCCGGCAGCATTATCAGCCGTCTGCTGGGTGCCAGAGATACCGAACGGGCAAGACATTTTTCCGCAAACGGCTTTTATCTTTCTCTTGCCAGCGGTCTGTTTATTATGATAATGGGGCTGGTGCTTTTAACGCCGCTCTGCCGGCTGCTCGGCAGCACCGACACCATTCTGCCCTATGCACGCACCTATGCCTTTTACATCCTGCTGTCTGCTCCCGCCATGACCACAAGCTGCGTGATGAACAATATTCTGCGCTACGAGGGGCACGCCTCCTTTGCCATGGTGGGACTGATTTCCGGCAGCATCATTAACATGGGCGGCGATGCGCTTTTTGTGTCAGGTCTTTCCATGGGAATTGCGGGTGCGGGACTCTCCACCATGATTTCCCAGTACATTTCCTTCTTCATCCTGCTCTGGTTCTTCTTACGGGGAAAAGTGCAGAGCAGCTTTGCACCGCGCTACATCAATCTGAATGCAAAGGATATCTGGAACATCGTTTCCACCGGTTTTCCCAGTATGCTGCGGCAGGGCATGGGCAGTGTTTCCACCATGGCTCTTAACCGGCTCGCCGCACCTTACGGGGATGCCGCCATTGCTGCTTTGAGTGTGGTTGCCCGCATTTTCAACTTCCTCTACAGCGTGGCGCTTGGCATTGCTCAGGGCTTCCAGCCTGTTTCTTCCTTTAATTACGGGGCAAAAAAATATCCCCGGGTACGGAAAGCATTTCTGTTTACCCTGGGACTTGGTACCTGTATTATGTTATGCTTCGGCGTGTTGGGATTTATTTTCGATAAAGAACTGATTGCCATGTTTTTACAAGACGCGCAGGCTGCGGACATCGCTGTCTACACCCTGCGCCTGCAGTGCGTCACCCTTACCTTCGTGCCGGTGTGCATCTGCGGAAATATGCTCTTCCAGTCCATCGGTCTTGCCGGAAGAGCCTCCTTTTTATCCTCACTGCGGAGCGGACTGATTTTCATTCCCACCCTGTTCCTTTTAACGCCGTTCTTTCACCTGAAGGGCATCGAATGGTCGCAGCCCGTTGCGGATGTGCTTTCCGCCGCCATTTCCCTTCCTTTTATTTGGAAGATTTTGCAGCAGCTAAACGTTTCGACGGACGATAAATCATCAGTGCAATAAAAATCAACAACGCCGTTATGGAAAGGCTTAAGGGATATGCCAGCATAATGGTCGTAAAGGTGCGATGGCTGGGGAACACCACATAAATCCAGAAAATTCTCACAGCGCACACACCGATTACCGTCAGAATGGCGGGCACTAAGGAAATGCCGAAGCCGCGCAGATAACCGGACATGTTTTCATATAGCATACTGAATGTGTAAGCTGCAAAGATAAGCACCAGCCGGATGTAGCCCGTTTCCACAACCTGCGGGTCATTGTTGAACAGCGACAGCAGGAATTTGCCGGACAAAAGTACTATGAGGATAGTGGTTGCAGAAGCAATGGCATCCTCTAAAATGCAGAGAAGCAGGGTCTTTTTGCAGCGCTTCAGATTGCCCGCCCCGTAGTTTTGTCCCACAAAGGTTGTGCACGCCTGACTGAAGGAGTTCATCACATCATAAGCAAAGATCTCTATGTTGAATGCCGCACTGGAGGCAGCCATAACAACGGTTCCCAGACTGTTGATTGCGGATTGGATAATAATGTTTGCCACCGCAAAGACCGCACTCTGAATACCCGCGGGCAGACCAATCTTCATAATTCTTCTCAGAGTTTCCCCATCCACCTTCAAATCCGATACATTGACATGCACCACTTTATCAGAGTGCATCAGCTTGATAAACAGAAACGCCGAGCTTATCACATTGGACAGCACCGTGGCAATCGCCACGCCGTTTACCGTCATTTTCAGCACAATAACAAAGAATAAGTTGAGCAGCACGTTCAAAACACCGGACACAGCCAGCGCTGCCAGCGGCATCCTGGTATCACCCACACTTCTGAAAATCGCCGCCTCAAAATTATATAAAAGGATAGCGGGCATACCTAAAAGGTAAATCCGTATGTAAAGCAGTGCGTAGGGGTAAACCTCATCCGGCACGTTTATCAGCCGCAGAAGGTTTCCGATAAACAGTTGCCCCACCAGTGCCACCAGTACACCGCCGATGAGCGCCATTAAAATAGAAGTATGTACTGCCTTGTGAATGGTCTTTTCATCGTTTTTTCCCACTGCATTGGCAATGACCACGTTGGCGCCCAGTGCAATGCCGATAAACAAATTTAAGATAAGACCGATAATGGGGCTATTGGCGCCGACCGCCGCTACCGCCACCGTCTTGATATCCCCGGTAAAGTTTCCGACAATCGCAATATCCGAGGCATTAAAAAGCTGCTCCAGGATGCCTGTTGCAGCGACGGGTAATGCATACATGGGAAGTTTGTTCCAGATAGACCCGTGCAGCATGTCAATTTTTTGTTTTTGTACTTCTGTTTCCAATTTTTTCACCTGATTTTTATTGATTTTACTATTTTATGCTTTTCGTATTACCGTTTACAAGGATAATATGGTATAGTAGAATATTAGATAAAGAAGTTTTTCTTGTCAAGAGATTTATCAAAGGACACCCTGCCAATGAAAAATATATTTTACAAACAACGGGAGGATTTTCTTAAGACTCTTCCCGAAAGAGATAAAAAATTTACTTTCCCGGATGATGTGGAAGAAATAAAAAATGTTCCCTATGCCTCAGACGGACTGCCTGCCCACAGGCTGGATATTTACCGTCCCCGCAAGGCCGGCGGGCAAAAGCTTCCCGTGATTGTGAATGTGCACGGCGGCGGCCTTATTATCGGCTGCAAGGAATTTAACCGTTATTTCTGTGCCAATCTTTGTAAAAAGGGATATCTTGTTTTCAGCGTGGAGTACCGGCTGGTGCCGGACTGCCTGTTTTTTGACCAGTGCCGGGACGTATTTGCCGCCATGGATTTTATCGGTGAGCATCTTGCGGAATACAGCGGTCTGCCGGATCGGATTTTTGCGGTAGGCGACAGCGGCGGCGCCTGCCTGCTGACCTATTGTCTGGCCATGCAGAATTCCCGGGCGGTAACAAAAGCTGCCGGGGCAATGTCTTCCCCGGCTTACGAAGCGGCCGGTGCGGATTTCGCGCCCTCATCCCTTCCTGTAAAGGCGGCCGGATTCATCAGCGGCATGTTTTATACCACCAAATTCGATAAGATCGGGCTTTTCCTGCCGAATTACCTGTTTGGCAAAGGTTATAAGCACAGCGCCTTTGCCCCTTATGTCAACCCGGAACATCCCGACATTATAAAGGCTCTGCCCCCCTGCTACCTGGTGACAAGCCATGAAGACCATTTGCGAAACTACACGCTGCAGTTTGAAAAGGCATTGTCCCGTTATCACATGCCCCATAAGCTGCACGATTTTCCGCCTGATACAAAATTAGTGCATGCATTCAGTGTGTTTGAACCATTTCTCGAAGAAAGCGACGAAACCCTGCAGGAAATAGCCGGGTTCTTTCAGAGCATTGACTAAGGAGGAATTTTATGAATTACGATGAGTCCGTTTTTAAGGAAAAAGCAAACCGGAGAGCACGGCGCATCTGGCTTATCTTTGCCGTTCTGCTTTCCGCAAACTATGGAGCCGACGTGGCAAACCACCTGCGGGGCACTACCTATTATCTAATATTTCTGGCGCTCTGCTGGCTGCCCATTATCATCGGCGAAATTTTACTCCGCGTGAAGGGCTTTGCCACAGACCTTTATAAATTCAATCTGGTTATCGGGTACGGCATTTTTTATACCTTTGTGGTGTGTACCACCGAGTCTCCCATTGCCTTTACCTATGTTTTGCCCGTAACAAGCCTTTTGGTCCTGTATAAAAATAAGAAATTCATGGTAGGCTGCGGCATTGCAAACTCCCTGATTATCGTGGGAAGCGCTGCCTACCGGATGATGCTGGGATTTCAGTCCGCTTCCAATATGAAGGACTACCAGTTGGAGCTGGCCTGCATTATCCTCTGTTATGTCTGCTATGTAATGTCCATCAAGCACTTAAATGAGTCCGACGGTGCCATGACCGACAGCATCAAAGCGGATCTGCAGCGTGTCATCACCACTGTGGAGCAGGTAAAACAGGCATGCAACACCATTATGAACGGCGTTACCGTGGTTAGGGAGCTGGCTTCCGAAAACAGCCACGGCGCCACCATTGTAGTAAACAGCCTGCACAAATTAAACGAGCACAACACGAATCTGCAGGAAAGCACGGCTTCTTCCAATCAGATGACTTCCGATATTCACGCCCAGGTAAACCATGTGGCGGAAATGATTGAACAGATGGTAACCCTCACGACCACTTCCATGCAGCACGCGAGGGTAAGCTCCGCGGATTTGGCGGACCTGGTTACCACTACCAACACCATGGCTTCCCTTTCCGGGGAAATTGAACAGACCCTGCAGAACTTCAAGGCCGAATTTGCCATGGTAAAAAAAGAAACCGGTATTATTGAAAATATTACCTCCCAGACGAACCTGTTAGCCCTGAATGCTTCCATCGAGGCTGCCCGCGTCGGCGATGCCGGAAAAGGATTTGCCGTTGTTGCCGAACAGATACGTTCCTTAAGCGAAGAAACCAAGACCTCTTCCGGTCAAATCAGACAGGCCTTAAAACATCTGGAAGACACCGCCGAAAAGATGACGGCTTCCATGGAAGAAACCCTGCGTTTAATCCAGCTTACCCTTACCAAGGTGACACAGACCGGCAGCAGTATGACGGAAATCGCTTCCGACACCACGCAGATTGGAGAAAACATCCAGGTTATCGACAGTGCCATGAAGGAAGTGGAAGCCTCCAACCTTCATCTGGTTGACAATCTGAAACAGGTTTCCGGCATTGTGGGCGATATGACAAACTGTATCGCCGACTCCAACGAAATTAACAACCGTATGCTCAGCAAATACGATGAATCTGCCAACAATATCAATTCCATTGAGCTGGTTATCGAATCACTGATGTGTGAACTGGGTATCGGTGGTTTTATGGGCATGGAAGATGTTCTGCCCGGCATGAAACTGATGGTTACCATAAAGAATACTAAGAATTTTTACGGAGAAGTGCTGGCACGGGAAAACAATACCTTATCCGTCTCCCTTACCGAAGCTCCCGACATTTCCGATGTTACCGAGTGTAAACTACAGGTAACCGTGGGCAATGTGCTGTACTGCTGGGATACCGCGAAAATCGTACATACGGCAAAGGAGCTTTCCAACCACTTTACTATTAACATTGAGTCCCGTCCCAAGATTAACAACCGCCGCAAATACCCGCGGCTGGATGTTTCCAATGCCTGTACCATTATGCTTGCGGACGGCACTACCGTCATCGAGGGCAAGCTGGACAACTTAAGCGCCAACGGCTTTGCTTTCCTGACCCACGACAATTATTTCGCCACCCACAAGGGTGCCGTTATCACCATGAAAATCCACAACTTCGACCTGCCCCAGCACGATGTCCTCGAGGGCCGCGTCATCCGCTGCACCAACAACGAAGGACTCTACATCGTAGGCTGCCAGATGCCCGGCGATGATTTCTACATCCGGGATTATGTGAAGGAGAGGCTGTAGAGGGATTATTTTTTAATATTTATAGCCCCATTGCTGATTTCTCTGAACTTATTTTCCGGATTTCTGTTCCAAAATTTTTGGATATCAAAGTCATGATTTAATAGTTTCTTTTTGAGATTTTTCTCGACTATTAAATCATGCTTGAAATCCTTATTCGATTTGCTCCCCAACAGTTCTTTTATCTGCTTAATATGACAGCTCCGAAGCAATTCGTCCTCCAGATTATTTACCTGCGGTATGCAAATCAGTCTGCTTACTTCCTGACACCTGCTCAGTTTATTCATATTCTTTCTTAAAATATCTACATTTCCCTCGTCTGTGTCAAAAACCAGAATTACAGTCGTTCCCTTTTTTAATTGCATAAGACGTATGGTAGTAATCTCTTCCTGCACCACATTAAAAACTTCTATTTTTCCCGGAACAATGCATTCCATTTCTGTTTTTAATACGGAAAGAAGTTTTCGTTCATCTTCGCCTTCTACATAGTATTGATAATATCCCTTCTTTTGCATATGAGTTCCCCTATATTGTCTTTTGTCAGCAGTTTGCCAAATCGTATATTTCGTCCATTTTGGGTGCCACGGAAAACAAATCATTTTCAACAGCATTTTTTATACAATCCGTATTCCTTTTCAACAAAGAGGAGGCACTGATGCACTTTATGGGATTTTCCTCATCATTCATATCTTTTTGCAGGAAAATAAAGGAGTGCTTAGGCAATGGCAGGTCCAATATATCTGTATTGTGAGTCGTAAAAAATAACTGTTCATTTTCATGAAGTTTGTTAATCATAACCGATAATATGGCTTTTTCCATATCGCTGTGTATATAGGAAAATTTTTCATCACAATAATAAAAGCCAAATTCCCCCTCTAAAATGGAAGTGAGCACTCCGGCAATTTCTATTCCCGCCTTTGTTCCGCTCGACAATATATTGGGCTCTATAACCCTTCCATCCTGAATAATCACGGACTTGTCCACATAACGTATAATGTAAGTATTGTCTACCTCATCGGATTTTTCCACCTTCAAAATAGCAGGATCCAACGATTTGAGGACTTTATCCAATACCCTCAAAAAACGCTCTGCATTTTTGGTTGTATAGATCCCTTTCATGCTTTCCGAACTGTCAAACGGATACTCAAACATCCAGGATAAATCCTGAATTTTTTCCAGTTCCTGAATATAGGTTGCCGCTTTTGCTTCTTTCTGGACCTCTATTTTTTTGACACAGGTTTCATAACTGTCCCTGAGTGTTATGTCTGTGGAATGAACCGTTACATCTATATTGGAAAGGGAATACTTCTCTCCGTTCTTCGGTCTTATGACCGTTTTTACTCTATATAGTACGCATTTATCTGTAACAAAATCCATTTCGAAAGATGCATTTTTATCTACATCACAAATTACATCAGTCAGGCTTTCATATTGCTTTTTATCTATAAAGTTAAATATCCTCATTAACATTTTGCCTATGGAGGTTTTACCCGATGCATTTGCTCCCATAATAATATTTACTTTTTTATATCTGAAATTTGTTCTACCGGGCAAAAATTCATTTTCAATGTATGAACCCACTATCTTTTTAGGATACGTCATGTTCATGTGAAAGTTTCGGAAACAGATAAAATTATCAATTTTAACATCCATTACTACCATATCACATTTCTCCTTTTGTATTATTTCGGATTTCACGAACTAATCTCTCCTTTATCATACAATAAGTGTTACAAAAAAACAAATACTATTTTATATATATGTGATATTTTTGGATAAAATACTTTCTTATTAAATTAAATAGATAAATTAAAGAATATAATCAAACAAACTCATCTGCGTATCCAGCCATTTTTCCTGCTTCGCCTGATGAATAACATCTTCCGGGCGGCTTTCTCATAAGTGGAAACGGTCATGCAGCCGTTGCAATCCACTCCAAATCTTTCCAGTTCCCTTCCTTTATTCTGTTTGCCAGCCATTCACTGTAAAATGCGGGAATGTCCGTGCGCATACCGGTCTGGATAATCATGTTTTCACCTACTTTTTAATTATTAAAGTTTTCCTGTAAAACAAAAAAACGAAGTACCCTTCGATACTTCGTTTTCCGCTACTGCTGGTGGCCGGACTTGAACCGGCACGGTGTTGCCACCGAGGGATTTTAAGTCCCTTGCGTCTGCCTATTCCGCCACACCAGCGGATGGATGGAGGTGGATTCGAACCACCGAAGCAATTTGCAGCAGATTTACAGTCTGTCCCCTTTGGCCACTCGGGAATCCATCCATAACAGGTTGCCCTGCCAAGAAAAAATTCTATCATAAGTCATTTCAAAATGCAAGAAAATTTATTTGTCTTTTTCATCTTTCTTCATTTCAAATGTTTTAATTTTTCACATGCTTTACAGGTTATTCTCTTCATCCTCTTCGTAAGCGACGTTACGCAGCACCATGGCGGAGAATTTTGGCAGAGTAACCGTGATTTTGCCGGAAATTACGGGAATTTCTATTTTTTCCACAGAATAACCGCTTTCATCCGTATAGATGAGGCGGGTAAGCATGGCTTCCTTGGGCACGCCTGCCAGCCAGACGCGCACTGTCTTTTCAATCTGATGATCATTGTTGTTGATAAGGACAATGGTGTGCTTCTTGCTGTTGAAACGGGCATAGGCAAGATAATTGTAGTCCCTGTCGAGGCTCTTGATGGAACCGGCGCGTAACTCCTCGCATTCCTTATGCATACGGATGATTTCCTTGTGGAAATTCAAAAGCTCCCGGTCTTCCCTGCCCCAGGGGTAGGTTCGTCGGTTGTCGGGATCGGTAAATCCGCAGACACCCGCTTCATCGCCATAGTAAAGCGTAGGGGCACCGGGCCAGGTCATCTGAATAACAACGGCCTCCCGGAATACTGCCGGATTGTTGCCCTGATTTGCCGCTTCCGGACCAAGAGTATTGGTACGGCCCACCTTGTGGCTGGTTCTCGTCATGAAACGGGAATGGTCATGATTGGAAAGCTGGTTCATGGCTACCATCTGACTGGGCATGGAAAAGCTGGAACCGTGGTGACGCATGGCGCCCCAGAAGCTATCCGCATCTCCCAGTAAATCCAGTCGGAAGTCGTCACTGTGTTTTTCCATACCTGTTAAAAACCAGGTTACGGGTTCCATAAAAGCATCATAGTTCATAACGGAGTCCCACTGGTCGCCACCGAGCCAGGGTCTGGTATCACCGTAATGCTCTGCTAAAATCAGCGCATTGGGGTTCGCCTGCTTTACGGTTCTGCGGAATTCCTGCCAGAAATGGTGGTTGAATTCCGGTGAAAATCCAAGGTCCGCTGCCACGTCCAGACGCCAGCCGTCCACATTGTAGGGCGGTGAAACCCATTTGGCTGCGATATACATTACATAATCAAACAGCTCCTTAGAGCCTTCGTAATTCAATTTCGGAAGAGTGTCATGACCCCACCAGCCGTCATAGGTGGGATTGTAGGGCCAGCGGTTGTTGTCATGGAACAGGAAATAATTGCGGTAAGGGCTGTCCGCTGAAATGTAAGCGCCCTTTTCGTAACCTTCCGCATTCTCATAAATGCGCTCTCTATCCATCCATTTATTAAAGGAACCGCAGTGGTTGAACACGCCGTCCAGAATAACCTTCATGCCGCGCTTGTGCGCTTCTTCCACCACCTTGGCAAACAGCTCATTGGAAGCCTCCAGATTTGCCTTGTTGGTAACACGGTTGATGTACTTGGATGCCATGCGGTTCTCATTCTGCCAGTCCTGCAGAAGCTCGCCCCGGTCGTCAACAATCTTACCGATATGAGGGTCAATGTAATCGTAGTCCTGAATATCGTACTTATGATTGGAAGGGGAAACAAATAACGGATTAAAATAAATAACCTCAATACCCAGATCCTGCAGATAATCCATCTTGTCCATAACGCCCTGCAGGTCGCCGCCGTAAAAATATCTGACGTCCATTGTCGCCGGATAGCGGTTCCAGTCATCCACATGCTGCACCTTCTGGTTGATATACTGGTACTCGTTGTTCTGGATATCATTGGTGGGGTCGCCGTTGCAGAAACGATCCACATAAATCTGGTACATTACCGCACCCTTCGCCCACTGCGGCGTCTTGAAGCCGGGAATGATAATGAAGTTATAATAGTCGTTGCGGTCCTGGTGCAGACCGCTTCTGGCATCATAATAACCCACAATCCTGCCGACATTGACCTCAAAGCAGTAGGACAGTTCTTCGTTTTCAAGCTGTACTTCAATGCTGTAAAAATCGAAACACTCATCCGTCCTTTCCCTGGTCATGAGAAGTCTTTCACTTCCGCAGATAAAAAAGACACGGTCAATATTATTTTTTGCCGCGCGGAAACGGATGGTTACCAAATCGTAGGGGCTTGGCTCCGCGGGAGTCACATAGTCCTCAGTGGTATCGCTGAACAACGCTTTTTTGTTCAGTACCGGCCGCATGGCTGTAATATACAACTGATTTTGTTCTTTACTACCGAATTGATTAAAGTCCATAAGAAAACCTCTGTCTGATTATAACGTCCTTTTTTATTTTATATGATTCCGTATATGTATGCAAGGAAAAAATGAAAAATACCTTGTTTACAAAAGGGCAGTAAAAAAGACAGCTTGGGGAGCTGCCTTTTTTAGAGAAGGTATTTCTTTCTTATGGGGTATAGCAAAAAACTATATAATGTATTGGGGGGGTTACAAGTAGTATAATAGCATAGCCCCTATTTGTCGTCCATTCCCAAAATTCACAAATATTACAAATCTCTTTGCTCATTTTTAGTAATTTTGCACAACATCCAATTGTGCACTCTGCTTAAATAAAGCGTCAAATTCCTGTCCGCTGATTTTTTCTTTCTCCAAAAGAAGCTTGGCTGCTTTATGCAGAATGTCTTCGTGGCTCATGATAATGGCTTTTGCCCTGGCATAGCAGTCGTCCACAATCGCCTTTACTTCGCTGTCAATTTCACCGGCAACCTTTTCACTGTAAGCGCGCGTATGCGCCAGATCCCTGCCAATGAATACCTCATCGTCATCCTCGTCATAGCTGATAACGCCGATATTTTCGGACATACCAAAGCTGGTAACCATCTTTCTTGCCACCTTGGTAGCCTTTTTAATATCACTGGCTGCGCCTGTGGTAATGTCGTCAAAAATAATTTCTTCCGCAATACGTCCACCCAGGGAAACCATGATGTTGTGAAGCATCTTGCCCTTGGTCATGAACATTTCGTCCTTATCCGGCAGCGGCATGGTGTAACCGGCTGCCCCTACGCCGGTAGGAATAATGGAAACGGAGTAAACCGGCCCCACATCGGGAAGCTCGTGGAACAAAATTGCATGACCCGCTTCGTGATAAGCGGTAATCTTTTTCTCTTTGTCGGAAATAATACGGCTCTTCTTTTCGGTACCGATACCCACCTTAACAAAGGCTTTGCGGATATCCTCCTGCTTTACGAAGAGTCTGCCGTCCTTTGCGGCATAAATGGATGCTTCATTCAGAAGGTTTTCCAGATCCGCACCGGTAAAGCCCGCCGTCGTCTGGGCAATCTGTCCCAAATCAATGTCATCGCTTAACGGCTTGTTCTTGGCGTGAACCTTTAAGATTTCTTCTCTGCCGCCCACATCCGGTCTGCCAACGGCAATCTTTCTGTCAAAACGTCCGGGACGTAAGATAGCGGGGTCCAGAATATCCACACGGTTGGTCGCTGCCACCACAATAATACCCTCATTGACACCGAAGCCATCCATTTCCACCAGAAGCTGGTTCAATGTCTGCTCTCTTTCATCGTGGCCACCGCCCATACCGGTACCACGGCGTCTTGCCACGGCATCGATTTCATCGATAAATACGATACAGGGAGCATGTCTTTTTGCTTCCAGGAACAAATCCCTTACACGGGAAGCGCCGACACCGACAAACATTTCCACGAAATCCGAACCGGAAATACTGAAAAACGGTACATTCGCTTCGCCTGCGATTGCCTTTGCCAGTAAGGTTTTACCGGTTCCGGGAGGTCCCTCCAGCAATACGCCCTTCGGGATACGGGCGCCCACCTTGGTATATTTTGCGGGTTCTCTTAAGAAATCTATGATTTCCTCTAATTCTTCTTTTTCTTCACGCAGACCTGCCACATCTTTTAAGGTAACTTTGTCATCGCCCACATTAGCAAGCTTGGCGCGGCTTTTTCCGAAATTCATCATTCTTGCGCTGCTGCCGCCGCCCGCATTCTGGGCATTCATCATGATAAAAAAGAAAGCTGCCGCCACCACGATAATCAAAGTCGGCAGAATGGAGGTCAGAAATATACTTTCTCTCTGTATATCCAGAACCTTCGGCTCTATACCGTTGTCCCTTACAAGCTTTTCCAATTCGGAAATATCGGTTGCATACAGGGTCTTTTCCTGACCGCTCGCAAATGTGACATCCAGATAACCGGTAGGACCCTGGGCGTTTGGATGAATGACAACTTCCTCGATGTCGCCGTCCTCTAAATCCTGAGCCAGCTCCGCTCTGGTATATTCCACATTGTTTTTCTTCCAGGCATTGATAAGCACAATACCTAAAAGCAGCAGAACAATCACTACAAAATATTGACTAAATCCTTTTTGTTTCAATGGTAATTCCTCCTCCGTACTAATCGGCTGTTAATCATCAAATTCTACCACGCCGATATACGGTAAATTGCGATAATGCTGATCGTAGTCAAGGCCGTAGCCTACCACGAACTTGTCAGGAATCTGAAATCCTGTGTAATCCACGTTTACTTCTACAACACGTCTTTCCGGTTTATCCAGAAGGGTGCACAGATGCAGGCTTTTCGGACCTCTGTCTCTTAACATTTCCATGAGATAGCTTAATGTTCTGCCGGAGTCTACGATATCCTCCACAACCAGTACATCCTTATCCTTGATGGGCTCATCCAGATCCTTTACGATTTTTACCACACCGCTTGACTTGGTAGCGCTTCCATAGCTGGAAACGGACATAAAGTCAAGGGAAACCGGCATATTCAGATGCTTTGCCAGCTCGCACATAAAGAACGCGCCGCCCTTTAATACGCATACTAAATGCAGGCTTTTTCCTGCGTAGGCACGATTGATTTCATCTGCCATCTCACTGATTCTTTCTTCTACATCTTCCTTGGTAACCAAAACTTCAATATGTTCCGACATCAATCTGTCCTCCTCTTAATTGTACCTGTAAAATGTATTTTGTATTCTCATTAATTTTATAAAAACTGCTGATGCGGTAGCCCGGCACCCAGAGAACGTGATTTTCTTCGCATAAAAGCGGCATTTCCCCCCTGATGGCACGCGGTATTTTTTCGTTTACCATGTAGTCCTGTATGCTTTTGCGGGAAAACCTGTCATCTATGGTGAGAAAATCCCCTTTTTGACGGGTTCGCAGTACCAGCGATTTTTCTATTTTATCATAATCAAACCATTTCGTATACCGATTTTGCGGAATATTTATGCTTTTTTCACAATTTATTATGCTGAAAATCACGGAATTTCCGTCAGGCAGAAAAACCTCTTTCTCCCCTTCGCCGGGTTTGGGTAGATCCACGGGAACAGAAGTACCCGGCTGCATGCCGGCATATGTCTGTATGCCGGTATTTTTACCGTTGCGGATAACCACGGAGTCGTATTCCCTGCCGGCAATTAACCCATACGGCAGGGAAATTTCCCGGTTTACCGGTCTTTGAAAAAGGGAAAGCAGGTAGTCAACATGCACCGCTCCCATGTCTTTCCGGTGCGGCGTGAGCTGCTCCAGCGCGTAGAGCAGCATGTTTTTCTGCAAAAAGGAATGATAGCGGGAAAATTTTTCACAGTCAAAGCAGATATGTTTTTCTTCCTCAGCGCCATTCTCCCTTGCACAGTCCTGCCATGCCTTTTTCATTTCCTGCCCCGCAAAGTCGTTCATTTCCTGCAGCAAATCGGCTGTGCGGCAGATGTTACCCACCGCTCCGGGCGCTATCTGCTCTTCCACATAGGGCAGAATATTATGGCGGATGCGGTTTCTGCAGTAATCGTCCTCCCCGTTGGTGGCATCCTCGCACCATCCGACCTGCAGTTCTTTGAGATATGCCTCGATTTCCGTGCGGCTGGCATCAAGCAGCGGCCGGATGACCTCTATGCCGTCCTTGTCTTCGCGGGTAGGGCGAATGCCTTCCAGTCCCACCGGACCGGTGCCACGGAACAGGTGAAACAGCACGGTTTCCGCCCGATCGTTTTTGTGGTGCGCAACAGCGATTTTTAGGTGGCCGCCGACATTCCTGCTCAAAGTTCCTGTTTCCGGCATTGCGCGCATTTCCGTGCCTGCTGCTTCCGGCAGCTTACCTGCTTCCATGGTTTCCGTTTTCGGTGTCTTACCTGTTTCCATGACTTCTGCTTCCGGTGCTTTGCTCTCCGCGGAAGCACATTTCGTCAGCACTTCCCGGAAGGCTTCATAGCGGATGTTTCTGCCGGCTTCTTCCGTAGAAATGCCTTCCCTGCGGGCAATCTGCTCCACATCTTTTTCATATAAAAAGAACGGCACCTGCAGAATTTCGCACAGCTTCTGCACATAGGCGGCATCTTCTCCGGCTTCATTCCGGATTTTATGATTTACGTGGACAACCATAAGCCGGAAGGGGATTTTTTTCTGTAATGCAGACAACACAAAGAGGAGGCACACCGAATCGGCTCCTCCTGAAACGCCTGCCGCCACGGTATCCCCCGCGGACAGCATATGATATTTTTCAATATAAGTGCTTACTTTATCCAAAAAATCGTTCATGCAGCCATTTTAGCACATTTCTTTCGATTATGTCATCCCTTTCCGGGGCAATTTACGGTAACTTCTTCCATGCCGTTTTTGTTGTCCACATTTCTGCTGTCTTTTATACGTTTTATCCTCTGCTTCAGACATTTTCCCAAATTCCGAAAACCAGTACGGTCATATCGTCCCGGATATGTCCGCCGGTTTTGTGCAGCACAATCTGCAGCAGCGCTTCCGCCATTTCCCGTGGATTTTCCTGATGCAGGCCACCCAGAATGGTGCGTAAATCGTTTCCCATGCCATCCCCTTCCAGTGCATCCGTGATACCGTCCGATACCATAATAATGTAATCGCCGTCGCAGAGCTGGCGGGAAATGCTCTCCTGTTCCGGTTCCTTCAAGGTTCCCAGCGGCAGTGTATTATTCTCGATTTTTTCCACCCGGTAATCCCTTTTCAGATAGGACGCCGCCGCTCCGATTTTTGTAAATTCGCAGACACCGTTGTACAAATTCAAATCGCAGATATCCAGTGTGGACATATTCTGTGCTTCTTCACCGGTCAGAAATGCCGTATTGATAAGTCTTGCCGCTGACTTCGGGTTATAACCGGCTTCAATCATCCGTTCCATTAAATCCAGAACTTCCTCGCTGTCGGCGCAGGCTTTTTCCCCGGAGCCCATACCATCCGAAAGAAGCATGGTCACATTGCCGGTTTCCGACTCCAGAATGGCATAATTGTCCCCGGAGCGGGTTTCATTTTCTTTTACCGCCTTGGCGGCACCCGTCAGCACTACAAACCCGGCTTCTTCCACAAACACAAAATTGCGCATGCAGTTATCAATGATGCTGGGGCTATTGATGGACGGCACCAGCCTTTCATTAAGCAGCACGGAAAGCATGTCCGCCGCTTCTTCCGCACTGACTCCCTCCCGCTTTTCCGCTGCCATGGTAATGCCTATACGGCTTTTGTCCTCGAGGTCTTCTATGTAATAGAGGTCCCTCACGGTAATGCCCTCTGCCTTAAACATCTGCACAACACGGTGTTCCCTCCGCACCGGAAACGGCCGGTAGGCAAAAACTTCCCCGGCTACCTGTTTCATGACGCCTGCCATTTCCCGCAGGTTGTCCGCCAAAAGATGCCGGTTGTTCTCTAAACGCGTATGATAATAAACACTTTGTCGGGACGGCATGTCCTTATCTTTTATAAGCTTGTCCCCGCCGTAAAGGCTCTGGGCTATGGCTCCGAAAGACTCGGCGTACCCAATCAGCCTCTGCCTGCCGTACTCCGACAGCAGATTTGTTTTTTCCCATCTCTCCCCAAGCAGCTTTCTCATAACTCCCTATGTACCTCTCTTTTTCTTTTTTGCCTATCCATTATAGAGGAAGCTGTTTTCACAATTTGTCAAAAGCGCACCCGCAAACCTTATTTTTTTGCGACAAAAAGCGCCCGTTCTCCGCGGGCGCATGTTTGCATCATTTATTTCGTTTTCTCATTTCCTGTATCCGATTTTATTCGTCCTTGTCAATAAAAATCGTTTCATCGGGATAAACCAGTCCCAGCTTACTGTGGGCAATCTGCTCGACATATGCATTGGTTTTGGTGTAATCTTCAAATTCCTTGATTTCACGGGTCCGGATATTTTCTTCCTCAATCTGCTTCTCAAGACCGGCTATGGTTGCGTCATATTCCGCACCTTTTTCCTTCAGACTGATGCTTCGGACACCGACTGCCACCAAAATCATAACGACAACAAGGCTTACCAGAAACATACTCATGCGGTTCTGCCTGCGCTGGCGTTTCCTGCGATATGTATTTTTTCTCTTTCGCCTTTCTGTACTCATCCTGCATCCTTCCTCTATTGTTTCCTTATAGAAATTTTAAGCAATTTCCACTGACTCGTCAACTTGTTTTTTAACCGCTCCCTGCCCGCCTGCATTTTTCGTCTGGCGGGAATTGTGGCTTTTCGCAACATTTTTTTTATCTGCTTTGCCACAAATCGAAAAGGTCTTGCAATAAAATGTAAAATCGACTGCATCCCAAAAGAAACCCATTTTACAAAGAACGGACTGATTGTTTTCTTATACAGAAACATGCCAAGAAGGGCTCCCAAAATAGCAAACCACCGCAACGTGCCGTCGCTTTCCGCATGCATGAGGTAAAAAACCTTCATGGCACAATATATCCAGAATGCCAGGTCCTCTACAGATACCCAAAATCCGTTATGGGTAATCACTCGCCTGCCGATACGCAGCAGGTCATATAGAAAGGTGATGTAAATGCCCATGATAACGGAATAAAACAAAAACAGATTTTCCTGTGCAGCAGGGCTTTCCATACATTCTCCTTACCTGAATAATCTGGTAAGCAGGGATTCGTTTTTTCCACTCTGTCCGGAAGTTTCCGAATATGTCAGGCTGTCAATTTTGCCATCCACATCTACTTCCCCTTTGTCCAACATCAGCCGGTTCACATGCAGTTCATCACCTTTTATCATCAGCATGCCCTGGTCGGTTTCCAGCAAAATTTCATGAATATCAAAGGAAAGCACATCGCAGACACCGTTGATGGTGCAGGTTCTGCGGTTTGTCATCATGATTTTATGTACCCGTTTGTTAACTGCATTCAAATCTTCCATAAAGACTCCCCCTGCTATACTTTCTATCAGTATATGACAGGGCGGCTTGTTTTATGTCTGTCTTTGCAGGTTTGCCGTTAACAGGCATAAGTCTGCTCCCGGTTTTCCCTATTCCAGACAGGGGACTTTCCCCTTTTCTCTTTTCTTACAGATAACGGAACAGCTCTTTGGCTTCGTCTTTTCTTACAGATAACGGAACAGCTCCTTGGCTTCGTCCTTTCTTACAGATAACGGAACAGCTCCTTGGCTTCGTCCTTTCTTACAGATAACGGAACAGCTCCTTGGCTTCATCCTTTTTCACAGTTTCCTGTACATCAAGTACCTCTACTTTTACTTCCTTGTTTCCGAAAGAAATGGTCAGGATGTCACCCTCTTTTACGTTAGCGGATGCCTTGGCGGGCTTGTCGTTAATCAATACTCTGCCGCTGTCGCAGGCTTCGTTTGCCACGGTGCGCCTTTTAATCAGGCGGGACACCTTCAAATATTTATCCAGTCTCATATTTTTTCTCCGTTTCTGTTTAATCACTTTCATTTAACCACTGCTTACTGTTACTCTTTGTGGGCAGTTCAATATCTGCTCACTGTTATTCTTTGTCCGTTATTTAATTTCCGTCCAGCTGAACGGTGTCTGTAACGCAACTTCATATTCTTGGATTTTCTGATTGTATTCGTCTTCCGTAATCACATTTTTGCCTTGATAATAAGTAATGACAGTCGTGTCACTATCTAAAGAACCAATTATGGAAAAATTCTCCACTATCTCCGCTCCGGTTCCGGCTGCATTCATCCGGTAAAAATCATTTCCGGACTCTGCAGCGCTGCCGCTATAAAATACCTCTATAATTCCGTTCTCATAAAGTGAAAAATTGGTGCGGTAGCCAAACTCAAAATTCGGGAAAACATGCACCGCTTTGCTGCCGTCATAAGTATACAAATCGTAATTCCAGGGATTTGACGCATCTTCACCACCGCCTATAATAAGCTCCTGTGTGCCGTTTCCGTCAATGTCATAAAGTGCATAATAAACTTTCTGTGCGTGGCGGATTTCTGAGCCGATGTCTTTCCCAAAGCTGTTTTCATAGGCAAGCAGGTCCTCTTTTTCCAATAAATCCTGATAGAAATTATTCTGCACCATGTCGCGGTACTCTGCAATAATATCGCCGTAAATTCCCGCCACTTCATCCTCTGTATTGCCTGCAGTTCCGGCTCCTTCCGCTGTTCCGCCACTGTCATTGTTGCCTGCAGTTCCCGCTCCTTCCGCCGCTCCGTCACTGTCATTGCTGCCTGCAATTCCGGCTCCTTCCGCTGCTCCACCTGGCTGCATGGTTTCTTCTTTGGATATGGTTTCCCATAATTGTGTGTCCGGCTCTTTTTCCTGCCCGCAGGCTGTGGACAAAACACTCACCGCGAGTGCTGCTGCCGCTATGTAGCCGTATTTCCTAATCTTTCTTTTCATGATTTCCCCTTTTCTTAATATATAAATAAATTTTTTGACTTATTTTGTACTTGCTCATTAAGGAGTCAAATTGAAAACTGCTGCTTTGGTTTTACTTTTGACTTTATTCCTTGTTTTCCACTACTGAGTCAAACTGAAAGTCTCTCCTCTGGATTTTCTTTTGACTTTTCTTCTTACTTTCCATTACTGAGTCAAACAAAAATTTCTTGCTCCGATTTTTCTTTTGACTTTATTCCTTATTTTCCATTACTGGGTCAAACAAAAATTCCTTGCTCCGATTTTTCTTTTGACTTTTTTCCTTTTTTCCCACTATGGAGTCAAGCCGAAAGTCTCTCCTCTGGATTTTCTTTTGACTTTTCTTCCCTTTTTCCACTATGGAGTCAAGCCGAAAGCCTCTTCTCTGATTTTTCTTTTGACTTTTTTACCAATTCTTCACTACAAAGTCAAACTAATGCCCTCTGTCTAATTTTTCCTTTGACTCCGCTGTCTCTTAGATCATTACGGAGTCAAACTGACTTCCAGAATAACTTAACTCGGCAAATTAAAAAGAGAACCTGGCGGACCAGATCCTCTTTCATTCACGTTCGTCTTTTTAGATTAGTTCATAGCATCCTTTAATGCCTTACCAGCTTTGAACTTAGGAGCCTTGGAAGCTGCGATCTTCATGGTTTCGCCGCTCTGAGGATTTCTGCCTTCTCTTTCTTTTCTCTCAACTACTTCAAAGGTACCAAAGCCAACTAACTGAACTTTTTCACCCTTCTTTAATTCATCTGTAACAACTGCGGTGAAAGCTGCTAATGCTTTCTCTGCGTCCTTCTTGGAAATTTCAGCCTGATCAGCTACTGCTGCAACTAATTCTGTTTTGTTCATGTCGAACTCCTCCTCTTAATGGGCTTTCTTGATTTGTATCCTACATAGATGTTCCGCTTGAAACGTCTATACATATTTATATCTGCTTTTCATACTTTTGTCAAGAATTTTTGCCCTATTTATGCGGATTTCTGCGCATTCATAAGCATCTTTCGGCTACTTTGGGAAACCGACCTTTCCGTTAGCGAAATTTCCAGCCGCACAGGTTTTCACGGTCAGGGTTATTTCGGCAGATGCTTCTGTGAAAAAAAGAACTGCACCCCGCGGGAATACCGGGCAAGAAAACAATATTGAGAGCTCTTTCTCCCCAAAATTTTTACAATTTATACTGCATAAAGTTGCCGTTTTTTACAAAGCCAAAGTCCGTATATAAAAGAACGCCCATATCGGAAGCCGTAATCTGCACGGTACCGCAGCCATACTCCTTCGCCTCTTTTACGACACGGGACAGTAATTCTCTGGCAATTCCCTGCCTGCGATACTTGGGATTTGTATACATGCTGGACAGCAATGCTATTTTTCCACTGGGGCAGCCGAAATAAGGCGGCTTTTCCACAAAAGACATGCCGCTTGTTCCTATAATTTCACCATTATCCACCGCCAGCCATGACACAAATGTGCCGTCCGTCATATGCCGGTCGTAATAATCGTTTAATGCAGGCCGCAGATCCAAATCTTCCTTGGCGCCTTCCTCCCTTAATTGATTAATTCTCATTTCTATAAATCGCGGAAGCTCCTTCGCAGTCAATTTTTGATACTCAATAGACATGCTGTTTCTCCTTTAGCCATAATATATAAAATGACGCAAATTTTAATTTCAAGCTTATTTGCTTCTTACGTTTATCTTTGCATGGAAGCAAATTTTATATTTTACCTTATTTGCTGTTCCATCTTAGAAGCAGATTTCCCATTTTCTTTAATTTGCTTCATTTATGTTCTTAAATATGATATAATAAGAACGTATTTTTGATATTTTATTCTTTTTACCATTTTTCGTTGGAGCATTTCAGTCAAAAAAGCAAATTTGCTTCTACCAGTTCTAAAAAAAGAGAAGCAAGTTGCCGTTTTTTTATTTTCTGCTTCTAAATTTAGTCGCAAAACCTAAATTACATGAATCCCGTTCTGCCATATGCCCCTACGGTTCGTAAATCGTAATCACATCTTCGATGCGGTCGGTCAGGATTTGCTCCGGGGAAAGCTTGTAAAGTCGTGCTAAATCACAGACTTCCGTTAAAAGTTCTCCCACCTGCGCCTCGGCATCCTTGGAATAAGCTTCTTCCGGCACGGCACGCAGTTTTTGAACTGCCTCTTCTATTTTCTGAAGAGCCTCTTCCTTATTAGTATGTCTGTCGTAAAGCTTATCCGCTTTCTTTAATACCTTGGTCGCTCTGGTCAGCGCCGGAAGCTCTATGGGAATATCCCTAAGCGGAGTGGAAGCCCAGGTTTGTCCGGCTTTTTCCTGCTTCTTGATTTCTTCCCAGTTCTGCAGCACCTGCTCGGAGGTATTCGCCTCCACCGTGCCAAACACATGCGGATGCCTGCGGACCATTTTCTGCGCCACATCATTTACCACGTCCTCCATGGTAAAAATGCCCTCTTCTTTGGCAATCTGTGCATGCATGACTACCTGAAGCAACACATCGCCCAATTCTTCCTGCAGATTTCCGGCGTTGCCTGTCGTATCGTAAATACGGATGGCAGCCAGAACCTCCGCCGCCTCTTCCATCATGCAGGGACGCAGACTGTCGTGGGTCTGGACCTTGTCCCACGGGCAGCCGTTCTCGCTTCGCAGCATGGCGATAATATCTAAGAAATCCTCATATGTGTATCTGTCCTTGAATTCCATCTTGTTCCTCCTGACGTCATTTTCAATCGGTACTTCTGTTATATCATACTTCTGCTATCCCACACTTCTATTATCTCAAGTTTTTATCATCCCAAGCTTTTATTTCACTGCTTTTAAGTTTTTCAATCTTACTGTGCTTTTTCCAGCTCTTCAAAGGAATAGCTTACATCCTTGTCCTCGGAATCTACCTGGACGGTGTAACTGCGGGGTGTGTAACCGGTTTTCCGCAGGGTCACCACATGCACGCCCTCGGTCTTACGGAAGCTGATGGGTGCAATGCCAACATAGTTGCCGTCCACATAAGCCTCCACATCTTTTGGTGCGTCAATGTGCACCTGGTAATAATTCTTAGTGGTGTTGTTGCCTGTGCCGTCGCCGGAAGAAACCGTTGTGTTAGAACCGGTCTCTTCGTCCTCATCGCCGTCCGAGCTTTCCAGTACAATCTCAATACCGGCGGAGGCCTCCGCCACCTTCAGGTAGCTGACCACGCTTTCGTAACCGTCCGCCTTGGCAAGGAGCTGGTGAATGCCGTACTGCAAAGTAACCGGCAGACTGGTGTCCACCAGATTGCCGTCCACATACAGGGTAGCCGTAGAAGGTGTCATGGCAAAAACAACCTGACCGTATTGCGGCTCCGCAATTTCAAAATCACTGATATCCACTAAAGTTTCCTGATTTCGCACAATGTTAACATTCTTAGTACCGCCGCCTCCGGCTGTGGAAAACTGCACTTCGTAACTTCCCTCGGGCACCACCAGAAGCATATCCTCCGTAATCTGGCGGATTTGGTTCTGACCGACTTCAATCCAGCCACCAATGAAGTTTTCATCTCCCGAGAGCCTGAGGTAACCGTGTCCTTTTTCTACCACAATGCTGACCACTGTTGTGTCAATGCCGTAAAAATCCAGTACATCCACCTCATTCAAATCCATTAGGTCAATTTCTTCGCCCTCGGAAAAAATCTTGGTCTGCCCGGTAATCTTGTATATATCATTGCCAATTGTAACATTATGGCTGCGGCTGTCGATGCTGTAACGGGACACCGATTTGTTGTTCCATGAAGAAGCGGAAAGGCTTAATGTATTCAGCCGCTTGGTGGATTTCATAAACGTAACGTCTACAATGTCCCCTTCTTTAATCTGGTCACGGGAAAGCGCCTCCCCGAATTTATCCGTAAAGGAAGTAATACCGTCATAGGTCAGAGTGTAATTCTTATCCACCGTCAGGTTGTAAAAGGTAATCTGGTTTTCCCCTTTGTTTACTTTTACCACCACAGCCGTGTCGGCAGAGTCATAATCGCCGGACTGCGCCCCCGAAGTATTGCTGTTGGTTACGTCTGCCAGGTTGCCGTTGGCACTGCCTGCTGCCGATGCCGGGTTGCCGCTGGTGCCAGATGCCGGGTTGCCGGTTGTGCCCGATGCTGCCGACGCCGAGTTGCCGGTTGTGCCTGATGATCCCTGACCGGAAGTTTTTCTGCCGCAGCCCGCTGCAAACAATATGGCAGGAAGCAGTATTCCAGCAAGGAAACCTATTCCTATTCTTTTGTATATGTAGCCGTACCGATTACCCATGTATCTTTCCTTCCTTTAACCTATGTGCGACGTATAGTCTTGCCGTACTTTGTTCCGTCACCTTATACCCACCGTATGTATCGCAAGCCTTCATCACCCTGTGCTCACCGTTTGTGTCTCAAACTTTCGTCACCCTGTGCTCACCGTTTGTGTCTCAAACTTTCGTCACCCTGTGCTGCCGGATGCCGTAATCTTACACCGTCCATCGTAAGCCGTTATCTCTCCATGCTGCCGAACACCATCAACTTTTTTCACCTTATGCAAAAAAGGGCCGCCGTCTTACCGCAGATGCGCCACGTCCCGGAATACCTTATCCAAAAAGTTCTGCTTCTGCTGCTCCTGTTCCATCAGAATGTTCAACTTTTCAATATTTTTATCCGGCGTCCATACCTTTCTGGCGTTGTAGTAGAAATTCACGATTTTCCAGAACTTCACCGGATACGCCAGCCGGTAATATAATTCCACAAAAGAACGCGCCGGCAGGGGATTTCCCACATCATACGCATGCAGAATGCTTTCGCCCAGCTCCACGCTCCAGTTGTTTTTTTCCATGACCTTGCGTAAATACAGGCAGATGTCCCTGACCGGGTTATCCATCACCAGCTTTTCAAAATTGATGACCGCAAATTCCCTGTTCCCACGGATGATGTTGTGCTGCTGATAGTCGCCATGGCACAAAAAGCCCTTTTCCTTAATATACTCCGTGTCACTGTCCAATGCAAATTCCTTCCATTCACCAGACACTTCAAGCGCCTGATTTAAGAAATACGGATATCTCGCGAGCAGCGTCACCTCAAAAGCCGACTTCTGCCCTTTTTTGCACAGGTACTGCCAGACCTTTTTCAGCTCCCGGTTGTGCTTCTCATATTCACGGGTAAGGGAATACACCGATAAATCCCCGGCTTCTCCGGGCGGTAAAACCATCAGTCTGTGCAGGCGGGAAAGCATGGACGCCGCTTCTCTGCACTCCTGACTGTCCCGGATATTGCACTCCCGGTTGTCAAAATATGACTTCAGCATATATTTTCTGCCGTCAGTATCCTGACAGAAAAGCGCCCCTTCCTTAGTGGGAAAAATCCGCTCGCAGCTTACGCCCTCGTCTGCCAGTTTCTTCAGTACCCGGGCCTGCAAATCCGCTTTCTGCTCACTGCCGTTATATTCCTTAAAAATAAAACATCCGTTGTCTGTGTCACAGAGCAAAGCTCCCCTGCCCTTTCTGACACGAACTGCCTCTATATCATAAAGCTCCAGTAACCCGGTTACTCTGTCATTCACGTCTTTTCCTCCCACACGATATTACGGTTTTTCAAAACTCTAACCTATCATATGAAAAGAAAGAAAAAAGTATGTTAAGAATGACTCAGTTCCTTTGCCCGGGAAATCAGATAGTCTTTTTCGTTTTTTTCGGGAGTTTCCAGAACCTCGTCCAGAAGCTGCTTCAGAATATTTCCCAGCTCTCTGCCTGGCTGTAAACCCGCCGCAATCAAATCCCTGCCGTTCACCGCAAGTGTCCGCAGGGAAACACATTCCTCTGCCTCCCGGATTTCCCGGTAGCAGGCATCCCATGCCGCAAGATTGCTTAATTTTTCTTCGCGCAGGTACATGCTCTGGGCAAGAAGGTCTGCTTTTTTTACCAGAATAAAATCGTCAAACAAATCCTCCCCTATTTTGTTGACTGCCCGCCGCACAATACGCCTGTCAGGAGCAACACCGTTGCCGTAATCGTGAAAACGCACCAGCCTGCAGACCTTATCCGTAGTGTCGTTATCCATGCGGAGCCGCCTTAAAATAACCCGGCTCATTTCCGCGCCCATTTCCTCATGTCCGTGAAAATGGGTAATGCCTTTTTCATCCACTGTAAGACACTGCGGTTTGGCAATATCGTGTAAAAGCATGGTAAGCCGCAGCACCTTGTCTGCCGGAACTTCTATAAGGGAATGCAGAATGTGTTCTCCCACGTTGTAGCAGTGGTGGGGGTGATTCTGCGGCGTTTCCATGGCAAGGTCAAATTCCGGGAAAAACACTTTAGTGACACCGCATTCGTACGCCGTCCGAAGATAATCGGGATGCGGCGAAACCATCAGCTTCAAAAGCTCCGTCTGAATGCGTTCCGCACTGATTTTTTCCAGATTGCCCGCCAGTTTGTGAATGGCGGTAAGGGTATTTTCCTCAATCCGGTAACCCAGCTGCGCCGAAAAACGGATGGCGCGCAGCATCCGGAGAGCATCTTCCGTGAAACGCTCTTCCGCGTTGCCCACACAACGGATAATGCCGTCCTTCAAGTCCTTCTGTCCCTCAAAAATATCAATCAGCCCCGCCGTTTCATTGTAAGCAAGGGCATTTATGGTAAAATCCCGCCGCTTCAAATCTTCTTCCAGGCTGCCGGTAAAAGAAACCTCCTTCGGGTGTCTGCCGTCCTCGTATTCGCCGTCGATACGATAGGTGGTGACTTCAAAACCTTCCCTGTCCAAAAGAATGGTCACCGTTCCGTGCTGGATTCCGGTGTCGATGGTGTGGGAAAACAGCGCCTTCACCTCCATGGGCTTTGCCGAGGTGGTGATGTCCCAGTCGTTGGGTGTTCTGCCAAGCAGGCTGTCCCGGATGCATCCGCCGACCGCATAGGCTTCAAATCCGGCCTCCTGCAGGACGCCGATAATTTTATTTACTTTTCCGGGCATCTTGATTTTCACATCTGTCATAATACGTTTCTTTCCTTTGCAATCAGCACATTCAACCTACGGCGGGTTTCTCAGCCCTTAAAGCTTCCAACCTCCGGGGTTCCATTACCGGAAAAAGGTCCGAATTTCTCCGGACCTTTTTGTCACCTGCTTCCTGCCGTTATTTAATCTTCCATAATCTTTACGGGTTCACCTTTTTTCACATAATAATAACTGTTGACACCGTCTTCGGTTACCATATAAAGGATGCCGTCTGCATAATTTACCACGTCGGTTACATTTTCCGCAACCAGTTCCTTTTTCTTACCGTTTTTGCCGGCACTGTAAAGGTTTTCATCCTCTATATAGAAGATGGTTTTGGATGCTTCGTTATAAGCCATGTTGTTTCTGTTTGCAAAATCATTGGAAATCTTAACCAGTTTCTTTTTGCTCTTGCAGTAATAAAGCTCCGCCTCGTCACTTACCACATAGATATTGGATAAATCCCTGCCTGCCACATAACCGTTAATATAAACATCACCTTCGTACAGTTCGGTTTCTTCCCTGTCTGCGCCGAATTTGGTAATCTTATACAGTTTGCCGTCCTTCAGATAAATAAGAGATTTTCCGTTCTGCGCTACCGTAATTTGGCTGATGCCGTCCGCATCGCAAAGCTTGGCGCTATCCTTGCCGTCCTTATTCAGGTAGCAGATATCGCCCTCGGTTGCAAATACCCATTCCGTCAGCTTGGAACGGTTTACCAATACAGCACTGCTCTGGTTGCCGAATGTATAATCCCGGGCGGTAGTTTCATATTTATAATTCCACATACCGATCAGGGCATCACCGGCTACCTTGGAAGGCTCGTCCATGCCGATGCGGTAGAAATAAGTATTGTCTGATTTGGTGAAAAGAATTTCGGAAACACTGTTGTTAAAATAATAGGAGCCGGAAACATCACGGGAAATCTTTTCCGCGTCTTTGCCATTATACCAGTAAAGCTTTACATTGGAAGAGTCGCTGTTGTCCGTGTAGAAAAAGGATTTTCCGTTGTCACCGATGGCAAGCGGAATGCAGCCGTCCTTGTCCACTTTTTTGCCGTCCTTTCCGACAACCGCCACATAAAGCGTGTTATCGGAATTTCCTTCGTAGTCCTTTAAATAAGCCACCTGCTTACCGTTAGGAGAAACAAGATAATTGTATGCGCATACATCTGTATCGATTTTTTCGGAATTATCTTTTTTCACATTGTATACATAAAGGGTGGTTGCTGTGTAATCAGCTCCAACCGTGTATGCAATGCTGCTGCCGGAGTAGCTGACCTCCATATTCAGGACGTCGTTCTCGATTTCCACCGGAGTAAGCTCACTGTCTATTACATACAGAGTATCATCCGTTGTCAGATATGCAACGACACTGTTGTCATAATTATATGCCAGGGTGTCTACATTATTTACTTCCAGCTCTTTTCCATCCGTGGTAAAGAAGCTGGAACCGTTATACATCAGATTTTTCTCTGAAAATTCAATGCCGTCCTTCGTTTTTCCCTTCGGCAGGAAAATCGCCACAACTACAATCACCGCTACCAGCAAAAGGCCAATCAGAATCACCGGCACAAAGGGAAATCCCTTTTTCTTTTTCGGTTTTTCCGGTGCTGCCGCACCATTTGACATATTTGTCATATTTGCCGGAGCGTTTCCTGCTGTACTGTTTGCTGCAGCTGCCACGTTGCCAGCTGTTCCTGCTGCATTTGCGGCTGTATTCATCACGCCCGTCGCATTTACTGCACCTGCTGTATTTGCTGCTTCTGGTGCAGCCTCGCCTGCGGCGTTATTTGCTTCACTGTCTACCGGTGTCAGTCTGGCACCGCATTTGGGACAAAATACAGAGTCATCGGGTAACTCTGCTCCACACTGGTCACAAAACATATTTTTTCCTCCTTACCAATCCCGTTCTTTCACGTATTTTATTGTGTATATTTATGCTTTTCTGTTTCCAACACTTTTATTTCAGGTTTTCCTGTGAAAATCCAAAGGGTAGAATTTCCCGCAGGGTGAACTGCCTGCAGGTTTCGGGTGCGTCACCCGACAAAATTAAGAATTCGTCCGGGTCACAGAATTCTGCCATGACCTGCCTGCATACACCGCAGGGAGTACAGAATACCGGAGGTCCGCCTTCCTTGCCGCCCACAATTAAGATAGCCGCAAACTCTCTTTCCCCTTCGCTGACTGCATGGAAGAATGCCGTCCTCTCCGCACAGTTTGTGGGAGAATACGCCGCATTTTCAATATTGCAGCCGCCGTATATTTCGCCGCCCTTTGTAAGTAATGCCGCTCCCACCTGAAAATGGGAATAGGGCGTATAGGCTCTCCTACGGAATGCCGTTGCCACCTCAAAAAGGACCGCAACCTGTTCTTCTGACAATCTTTTTTCTGCCATACAATACCTGTACCTTTCAAGTGCTTTAGCACTTTGGGCTTTAGCACTTTGGGCTTTAGCACTTTGTGAAAAGTTTATTTTTCATTCTGCTTCATAATCTTTACCAGACGGCTGGTGCCCAGTCTGTCGGCGCCCAGTTCTACAAATTTTTCTGCATCTGCAAAAGAAGAAATACCGCCTGCTGCCTTGATTTTCACCTGTGGACCTACATGCTCCTTGAACAGGGCAACGTCTGCAAATGTGGCTCCGCTTGTAGAAAAGCCGGTGGATGTCTTGATGAAATCGGCTCCGCTGTTCGTAACCACTTCGCACATTTTTACCTTTTCTTCTTCCGTAAGCAGGCATGTTTCAATGATTACCTTGAGAACATTGCCGCCGCAGGCATCCTTCAGGGTGCGGATTTCTTTTTCCACCAAATCAAATCTGCCGTCCCTGACCCAGCCTAAATTGATAACCATATCGATTTCATCGGCGCCCTTTTTCAGAGCATCCTTTGTTTCAAATTCCTTCACGGCAGTGGTGTTGTAACCGTTGGGAAATCCGATTACGGTACAAATTTTAAGCCTGTCCCCCACATAATTTTTCGCCTGTTCCACGTAGGAGGGAGGAATGCACACCGATGCGGTTTCATAACGCATACCGTCATCGCAAATCTGCCTGATTTCTTCCCAGGTTGCTGTCTGTGCCAGCAGCGTATGGTCTACTTTTGCCAATATATCTTTCTGTGTCATAATTTCTGCCTTTCCTGTTCTGTCGTTCTGCCCACCGGTTTCTGCCGGCTCGCGGTCTGCCTTGTTACTTCCCGGTTACACCAGCTTCAGCGCTACTTCCATCATTTCATGGAAGGACGTCTGGCGTTCTTCTGCGGAAAGTGCTTCGCCCGTATACAGATGGTCAGAAATGGTCAGCATGCAGAGAGCTTTCTTTCCGGCTCTGGCTGCATTCATGTAAAGCGCTGCCGCTTCCATTTCTACGCACAAAATCTGCATCTTTTTCCACTGGTCGTTTGCCGTTTCGTCATCCGTATAGAACGTATCGGAGGATAAAATGTTGCCCACGGCTACGGGAATATTTTTCTCTTCTGCAATTTCCACTGCTTTCCGAAGCAGTCCGAAATCCGCAATGGGAGCAAAGGTGCCGGGCAGCTTGTACTGGCTGGCAAAATTGGAATTGGTGGAAGCTCCCATACCGATTACCAGATCCCTTACCTTTACTTTATCGGAAATTCCGCCTGCGGAACCGATACGGATAATCTGGTCCACATCATAAAAATGGTATAATTCAAAGGAATAAATACCGATGGAGGGCATCCCCATGCCGCCACCCATGACGGATACTTCTTTACCTTCATAGGTTCCGGTATAGCCAAACATATTTCTGACTGTGTTAAAGCATTTTACATCTTTTAAGTAAGTGTCTGCAATGTACTTTGCACGTAAGGGATCCCCCGGCATCAGTACGGTCTTTGCAATATCACCTTTTTCAGCTCCGTTGTGTGGTGTAGACATAAGAAATCCTCCTTTTTATTGGGATAAAAGTCACGAAATCAACCCTTCGCTTTTCCTGCTCATGCTTGTAATTCACTCACGAATTCGCGCTGCCGCGCTCTACATCCTGCTTCGCAGGATATTCGTTCGTTAATGAGCCCAGAAAACCAAATGCCACCTTCGGTGTCGCTTGGTTTTCCTTGAGGCTCATTATATCATCTTTTTTGCAATATCACAAACCCATAGTTGCGGCGTTTTAAGTTTTCGTAGGCTTTCTCTTTTCACTCCGCCTGACGCATCTCCGCCTTTTCCTTTTTTCTCCGGATCAGGAACATGGCAATTCCCGCGCCGCAGATAATGAAATAGCCGAGGATACTTATGATATCCGGCACTTCTCCAAGGAATATCATTCCCAGCAAAGCCGCAAAGATAATTTGCGTGTAATCATAAACCGACAGTTCGCCGGCGGGCGCATAGGTATACGCCGCCGTAATGGAAAACTGACCCAGCGTGGCGGAAACACCCGCCATCAAAAGGGATGCCAGCTGCCACCAGGCGAGCGGCGCATGGTTAAAAATAATAAACGGAATCGCACTGACACAGGAAAAAACGGAGAAGCAGAACACAATGAGCGGTCCGGGTGCTCCGTGTTTGGCAGCCAGACGCACATTGGTATACGCAAGTCCGGCCCCCATACCGCCGATGAGACCGAGAAATGCCGGGAACGTAGCCACATTATCAAAACCCGGCCGCAGAATAAACAATGCTCCCACAAATGCCACAATCACACAGCCAAGCTGGTACGGCCTGATGGTTTCCTTTAATAAAAAATAGGAGAAAATGATGGCAAAAAAGGGAGATAACTTATTAAGCATGGAAGCATCCGCAATATTAAGCTTACCTATGGCATAAAAATTGGCAAAAACACCTATGGTTCCGAATAAAGAGCGGAAAAATATGTATTTTCCGGCTTCCCCCGGAACGGAAAAGGAAATCCTTTTTTTCCTCATTGCCCCGAAGGAAAAGAAAACTGCCACCAGATTGCGGAAAAAGCTTTTTTCGATAGCCGGTAAATCACCCGCCAGCTTCACAAACAGATTCATGAATGCAAATCCAAAAGCCGCCAGAATGATATAAAAAATGCCTTTATACTTGTCTTTGATTTTCATAAATACAGACTCCTTTTTACAGACACCTCTGCTTTATTTTACTGTAGGGATGCTCCGGCATCACGTCTGGTTCCCACAAATACTGCTGCCGACCGGGGATGCATAAGGTATTCTGTAACCGCCTCCCTGTTATTCTCCTCTTTCCCACTGTCCAGGGCAGTGTCCGCAAAGCACCTCCACTCATATGCTTCCGGAAGCTCAGGCAGTTCAAACCTCTGTGCCTCCCAGTAAACATTCAGTGCCAAATATACCAGATCCTCTCCCCGGTCCGTCTTCCCCGCATAACAGACTGCAAGGGCCTTCGTATCCCGGTCAACATGACCGCTGAAAGGATGCTCTGTATGAATGCTTACCGCCGGCAGACCGGTCTCTGACGGAGACAGGTCATTCCGTATTGCCGCATGTTCTCTTCTGAACCAGATCATTTTCTTAAAAAACCGGTAGATTTCCCGGTTGGTATCGAGCCGTTTCCAGTCCAGCCAGGAAATCTCATTGTCCTGACAATAGGGATTATTGTTTCCAAAACGGGTGTCCCCAAATTCGTCCCCCGCCAGGAACATCGGGGTTCCGCGGCTGCACATCAGAGCCATACATGCATTTTTCATCATTTTCAAACGTAGTCTGCGGATTTCCCGATCCTCCGTTTCTCCTTCTGTTCCGCAATTCCAGCTCCGGTTGTCATCATTTCCGTCTGTATTGTTCCACCCGTTGTCCTCGTTATGCTTTCCGTTGTAGGAATAAAGATCCCAGAGGGAAAAGCCGTCATGACAGGTAATAAAATTAATAGAAGAATCGTAGCCCTGATACTGACCGGTATAAAGATCCGGCGACCCGCTAAGCCTGTTTGCCGCTGCCTCTGCAAACCAGTAATCTCCCTTCAGAAAGCTTCTCATATCGTCCCGGTACTTTCCGTTCCACTCAGCCCAGCGGGTAAACGCCGGGAAACTGCCCACCTGATAAAGTCCGCCGGCATCCCATGCCTCTGCAATGAGTTTCACATTCCGCAAAATGGGATCACCTGCCAGATTTTTCAAAAGCGGCGGCTGGTTCATCGGCGAACCGTCTTCATTTCTCCCCAGAATGCTGGCCAGATCAAACCGGAAACCATCTACATGATATTCAATAGTCCAGTATCGCAGACACTCCAGAATCAGCTGCTGTACCACCGGATGATTACAGTTGAGCGTATTTCCGCAGCCGCTGAAATTATAATACCAGCCCTCCGGTGTCAGCATATAATAAACCCGGTTATCAAATCCCTTAAAGGAAAAGAAGGAGCCTTTTTCATTTCCTTCTGCTGTATGGTTAAACACAACATCCAAAATCACTTCAATGCCATTGGCGTTCAGTTCGCGTATCAGGGTTTTCAGCTCATCACCTTCCCTGTTAAACTCTTTTTGCGCAGAATAACTGGTATTCGGAGCAAAAAAGCTCACCGGATTATAACCCCAGTAATCCAAAAGCATCCTGCCGTTAACCTCACGCTTTCCCATGGTTTCATCAAACTCAAAAATCGGCATCAGTTCCACAGCCGTAATTCCGAGATCCTTCAGATAAGGAATCTTTTCCCGGATTCCTTCAAAAGTCCCCGGATGCGCAACACCTGATGAGGCATCCTTCGTAAATCCCCTGACATGGAGCTCATAAATAATCAGGTCCTGTATCGGGCGCACCGGATCCGTGTGATCCCCCCAGTCGAAATCATTGACCACCACCCTTGCCCGGTATCCATGATCCTGATTAGGTTGTTCTCCCCACACACTCTGGCCGGTAACAGCTCTTGCATAAGGATCGAGAAGCGGTAATGTTTTGTTAAAAATAAGTCCTTTTTCCGGAGCATAAGGACCATCTACCCGGTAAGCATACTCAAAATCATAGATATCAAGCCCAAAGACAATCATGGAATAGACACTTCCAATCCGGTAATGTTTTGGAAAAGGCAGAATGGCATACGATTCTTTTTCACCTCTGTGATACAGAAGCAGCTCCACCTCCGTCCCCTCTATAGAATATACCGTAAAGTTCACACCTTCCCTGAGAGCCGTTGCACCGTTAATTCCGTAAAATCCCGGTCTTACATCATATCCGTTGACCTTATCAAGCGGTATCAGGTGCTTCCTCTGGTCGGCAACTCTTTTTTTTCCGTCCAAATCTGGTTCCTCCTTCTTTGCTTACGCTCTTTCATAAACCAACAGCAGTGTTCCGTTTTCAACGGATACCATCGCATCCTTTCCGACAAAGGAATTGCTTACACCAAGGGTTCGGTCGGAAGTAAGCGCACCGGTGTATTCGTATTTGAGTCCCTGTATGGTCACGCCTTCCGCTATATCACTCAGGCAGATAACGGAAATGCTTCCCTTCATGGCAGCGGAAAGCGTCTTGCTGGCGTTGTGCAGGATTTCCAGGCGGATGCCGTCTCCCAGCATCTGGAGAGAGCAGCCTTTCTCCGCATAAAAGCTCATCATCTGGATATTGGCAAGCGTGTGCGAAATCCGCGCGCCGCCGCATCCGCCGTACAGCAAAATGTTCCGGTAGCCTTTTTCGTAAGCCTTGGCAACCGCCAGCGCCATATCCGTATCGTCCTTTTCCACCGGAACTATTTTTTTCGGAATGTCATTCAGTATATCTTTCAGCCCACCTTCCGGCTTGGTTTTTCCCGTCGGTGTGTCTTCCAATTCCACCGAGTCCAAATCCCCGACAAAAAAATCCGGCAGCATGCCGTTTTTCAGCAAAAACTTCAAGCCGCCGTCGGCAACGACGACATAAATGTCCTTATTCTTTATTTTCGCACTGCATCCGGTATGGCAGGTGTCGCAATCCCTGCTGCAGTGTTCCGCCTGTTCGCCGTACCCTGCCCATTTCAATAATTTCAATAATGCACTCTCCTCGCTTCCCATGGGAGAAGCTCCGATGATAATTGCCTGTTTGTATTCCGTTATTGCCTTTTTCATAACCAATCAGCCGCCTTTCTTGGTATTTATTATACGCAATCGTACGCAAAAAACCAATCGTAAAAATTTACGATTGATTTTTCGATTGACAATTTCCTCCGGCACCCCTATACTTAGAACATGCGTTATAAAACACTTGTTATAAATAGAAAGGGAATATCCTATGCCACCGAAAGCAAAATTTTCAAAAAAACAGATTACAGAAGCCGGGCTGCAGATTGTCCGGGAAAAGGGTGCGGACAGTCTTACCGCCAGAGCTTTGGGCGAAAAGCTCGGCAGCTCCTCCTGTCCCATCTTTACGGTATTTAAGAATATGGAAGAAGTGCAGCAATCGGTAATCAATGCCGCCAAAAGCATTTACAAAGAGTATGTGGACAGAGGTTTAACGGAAAAACCCGCCTTTAGGGGCGTCGGAAAGCAATACATTCTTTTTGCCATAAAGGAACCTTTTTTATTCCGGCTCCTTTTTATGACGGAACAGCCCATAGTGTCCGATCTTGCGGAAGTTCTGCTGCTGATAGAAGATAACTATGATAAAATTCTTTCTTCCATTATTAACGAATACGGTGTGGAAAAAGATACGGCGGAACGGCTTTACCGGCATTTGTGGATTTATTCCCACGGAATTGCCACATTGTGCGTTACCGGAATGTGCCGCTTCACCGGCGAAGAAATAAGCACCATGATGACCGAAGTATTTACCGGTCTAATGAAAAATGCGAAGGGAGAACGGCATCATGATTGAGGCAAAAGACCTGACTAAGTATTACGGAAGCGGAGAAAACCGTTTTCAGGTTCTGAAAAATATCAGCCTGCAGATACAGGACGGAGATTATGTGGTCATTCTGGGGGCTTCCGGTTCGGGAAAATCCACGCTGTTAAATGTAATTTCCGGTCTGGAACGCCCGGAAAGCGGAGAAATCCGTTACGATAACGAAGATATTACCACGTTTTCCGACAACCTCCTGACAGAATTCCGGAAGAAAAACATTGCTTTTATTTTTCAGCAATACTATCTCCTGCCTCACATGAACGTTGCCCAAAATGTAAAAATGGGTGCGGATTTGGCGGCAAACAAAGAATACCGGACCATTATCGAAGCGGTCGGTCTCGGGAATAAGCTGCACAAATATCCGAGCGAACTTTCAGGTGGCGAGCAGCAGCGGGTATCCGTTGCCCGGGCCCTGGCGAAAAAGCCAAAGGTTTTATTTTTAGATGAGCCCACGGGTGCGCTGGATGAACAGACAGGCAGACAAGTTCTCGACTACATATCCCGGCTGCAGACGGAGTACGGTTTTACTATTGTCATGGTTACGCACAATCTGAATATCGCCGAAATGGCAAAAACGGTCATCCGAATGAACAGCGGACATATTTCTGAGATTTACACAAACGATACGCAGAAGACCGCCTACGAAATCGGATGGTAACATTGAAAAGAAACGGAGAATGATTATGGTTGTCGGAATAAAAGATGCGGCAAAGCTACTGGGTATTTCCATTATTTCCTGCTGTGCCGTGCTGGTTTGCACCATATTTCTGAATTACTATATGGATATTGTCAGCATAAAAGAACAAATCACTATGCCGCAGGTCATAGTATTTTACGAAGCCCAGGTTTCCACTGCCAAGGTGGTCTGTATGGTGAGCGGCGGTTGCCTGCTTATGACATCCGTGATTATGCTGATTTTCTACATCAAACACTATATCGATACGCATAAAAAAGAACTGGGAATATTAAAAGCTCTCGGCTATTCCCCTTTGCGGATTGCCAAAAGCTTTTATGTGTTCGGAAGCAGTATTTTCATCGGCACGATAACCGGTTTCTGCGGTGCTTTTCTTATCATGCCGACATTTTACAACGTACAGAATAAGGACAAAATCCTTCCTGAAATCACCGTACAATTTCACCCGATGCTTCTTGTATACATGGTAGCTGCTCCCACCGCTGCCTTTTCCCTGCTTGCTGTTTTTTATGCCTTTCGCCGGATGAAAAACCCGGTGCTCGCGCTTTTAAAAGACAATGTGCCGACTTCTTCCAAACCGCGGAAAAAACCGACGGAAGAAAAAAATGAAGATTCTTTTACGGACGATTTGCGGAAAAGTACCTTGAAAAGTAAGAAAACACTTGCCTTTTTCATTGTCTTTGCTTCGTTATGTTTCTCATGTATGACACAAATGTCAGCAAGCATGAAAGATTTATCCAGCTTTATGATGGGCGCCATGATAATGCTGATAGGGCTGGTTCTGTCCTTCACAACCCTGTTTCTTGCCATCACAACCGTTATAAACGGGAACACCAAAACCATTGCCATGATGCGGGTATTCGGTTATTCGCAAAAGGAATGCTGCCGCGCACTCCTTGGAGGCTACCGGCCGCTGTCCTACATCGGTTTTGCCATCGGAACCGTGTATCAGTATGCACTGCTCCGCATTATGGTTGACATTGTATTTAAGGATTTTGAGGGTATTCCCGAATATAAATTTGATTTTCCCGTTATGTTTCTTTCCCTTGCCGCTTTTATTCTCATTTACGAAACGGTAATGCACATTTATTCCGGCAAGATAAAGGACATTTCCATCAAAGAAATTATGCTTGAGTAACCATATTCCGCCGTCTGCGCCTGCATCTTCCAGCCACTTTTTCAGGCTGTCACAGACCTCATATGCTATCACCCAGCCGATAATGTGGGCGCCGCGAAATCTTTCCTTTTTTTTCGGGGATAACCGCTAAAATATCCTTGTGGGCGGATGCCAATTATAGCAGACTAACCAATCCATTACAATATTCTTCAAGTTTGTAATTGACAATCACACATTACTTTTATATAATTTAATGTGTGGTTGTCGAATCGAGGTGAGAAGAATGAACGCTAAGGAAAAAATCGAAGAATTGTTGAAAGCATCGGAGGATGGCACGATTACCGCAGCACAGGTAACAGAAGCAGGACTGCACCGCAGTATTTTACAGGAGTTTGTCAAAAACGGTGAAATGTATCGTTTCGGGCGCGGACTGTATGTGCGGAGCAGCGCGTGGGAGGACGATTTCTACCTCTTGCAGCGTAAGTATGGGCGCGGAATCTACTCGCATGATACTGCACTGTATCTGCTGGGCTATTCAGACCGTACCCCGGCAAAATATACGATGACCTTTCCCAAGGGCTACAATGCGCCGTCCTTGAAGCAGGAGAATTTAATTGTCAAGCGCGTTATACCGGAGAACTACGAGTTTGGCAGAATTGAAATTGAATCCCCCTCCGGCAATTCAATTTGTGTTTACGATTTGGAACGGACGTTATGTGACATCCTGCGCGGAAGCGGCAGCGATGTTCAGGTTGTCGGGGAAGCCATGAAACGCTATGCGGCATCCAAAGACAAGAATATTCACAGACTGATGCAATATGCAGACCAGCTTCGCGTGAAGCCCAAGGTGCTGCGCTACATGGAGGTTTTGCTATGATTACAAAAAATCCAATGCAACTGAAAGCCTTTATCAAAAACAAAGCAGCGGAAAAGCATATCTCCGCGCAGCTCGTCATGCAGAACTATATGCTCGAACGGCTACTGGAACGAATTTCGCTTTCTCCCTATAAGAGCAATTTCATTCTCAAAGGCGGATTTCTGATTTCTGCCATTGTGGGACTGGATACGCGGGCAACAATGGATTTGGACACAACGATTAAGGGCTTCACCCTGACGCATGAAATGATCCGCAAAATCTTTACGGAAATTTGCTCTGTCCGGATTGCCGATGACGTGCAGTTTGAAGTCAGCAGCATCTCTGACATTCGAGAAACCGACGATTATCCCGGCATCCGGGTCGCACTGAAAGCAAATTATCCGCCAATCAGTGTACCGCTGACGGTGGATGTCACCACAGGCGACATGATAACGCCCCGGGAGGTAGAATACACATTTTCCCTGCTGTTCGATGACCGCACGATTAGTATTCTTGCTTATAATCTCGAAACAGTACTTGCGGAAAAGCTGGAGACCGTGCTGTCCCGCAACATAGTGAACACCCGTCCAAGAGATTATTATGACATACATATCCTGTACACGCTACGCGGTGCTGAGTGCGATAAAGCGACGCTGTGCCGGGCACTGGAACGGACAACGCAGAAACGCGGCAGCAGCATGATTTTAACAGATTACCCTGAGATTATAAAGGAGATACGCAAAAGTAGTACACTGCGCAAACTGTGGGAGAAATACCGCCGCGAATATGAGTATGCAACGGATATTTCCTTTGATGATACCTGCAATACCATTCAGACGATATTTGATAGATGTGGATTCGACACTAAGTAATTACAATGCTCTTTATGGCGATATCCGCAAAGCCTTTTTTGCCTTACCGTTTACAAACTGAATAATGGGACCGGATATGAGTATGGTAACGACCGTGCAAATCCCGAATTTTCCGCCGAGCAGAACACCGATTATAACCATCAGCGCATCCAGTACCATGCGGACTGTTTTTACCTGCCAGTTATTCTTTTCCGCGAGCGCAAATGTCAACGCCTCGTAGGAGCCTCTTCCCAGCGACGCCGAAGCATACAGGCCCGTTCCTGCCGCAAAAAGAACGATGCCGAGCAGCATAATGAGCAGATTAAGCCATAGATACTCACTGTAAACATGGCAATTTGCAAACAAATCCACACAGGCACTGTATACCACCTGATACAGGATTGTGCCTATGTGAATTTGCTTTCTGTCATAAAAAAGGGCAAACAAAATCATGACAACCGCCACTGCAAACGATGCCATTCCCATGCTTATATGAAATGTCTGAGAAATTCCCTGCCACAGCACGGCAAGGGTTGCCCCGCCAAATCCCGCATATAAAGCAAGCGTGATGCCGTAGGCTGCAATGATGGAGCCTGCCACAATCACTATGATTTTTTTAAGTAAATTTCCTGAAAACAAAGTTTTTTCTTTCATCACATCTTCCTTTGCGGGTTTTAAAAACACCAATCAAGCTGTTCTTTTTCTACCCCTAATTCCATACATTTTTTGCATACAGACTTCTTTTCTTCTTTATTTTCAAGATGGTATTTTAAAACAACATCCTTAAGCACAATATACTTATAAACAGCATCCTGAATGTCCACGTACCAAACCATTCCTGATACAGAAGACCGACTTAATGCCTTTGAAAGGTGTTCCGGAAACTCTTCGCAACTGCTGGTAAAGGAAATGGCAGTCCAGTATTTGGGCGTGTTATTTGTCTTCCAGATTTCAACCTTAACAATCTCAATTTCATCTAAAATCTTTTCATCCTGAATGCTTTCTTTAATAATTAATCCGGTATACATAATTCCTTCTCATCCTTTCTGTTTTCTTATTTTGAGAAATATATTCTTAAACTCCATTTACAAATATTTCCAAAAATTCAATTAAAGAGTAATGCCGTTTTTTCCGCCCGTATATAGCGCATGGATTAGCAAAGTCAGTTCTTCCAGCGATATGTCTTTGTCGCGTTTCAGCCACAGCCAGTACATGGACAGTGATATCGTCATGTGAAATTCCGAAATATAAGATTGCAACGGACTATTATTTATGGTTTCCTCCCTTTCCGGGAGAAGTTCCTTCATTAACCTGTCCTGAAAATGAACACCGCCGAACGGACCCAGCAATACCTTTAAGTACTGTTCTTTTTCCGACAGCAATCGCAACAGGTCTGTTTGTGTATGCGTTCCGCTGTTTAATCCTTTCTTAATGTAATGAATTACATCATCTTCTATGAAAATAAGTAACGCATAAATATCTTGAAAATACTCGTAAAAAGTACTGCGGTTATAACCTGCGGCAGCAATAACATCTTTTACATGAATTTTTTCAATGGGTCGCTCCCTGTATAAATCACAAAATGCGGCAATAATATTCTTTTTGTCTGTTCCGTTACTTCCGGCTGCTTTTTCATAAGTTCCTCCGTCCGACATTTTCACTGTAACTGATGGTTGATGATGGGTTTAAATCACTTTATAATACCATACAACATGATGTCGGACAAAGAAAGGATGATTTTATGAAGCCAATTATCATTTACTACTCACGTTCCGGTAACATGGAAAAAATTGCGTTACAGGCTAAAGAAGATTTGAATTGTGAAGCAATCAAGATTGTACCGGAAGAAGCTTACGGAAATTACATTTCCGCCTGCCTGCGGGTGACAAAAGAGAAGAAAGCGCCTGTCGTTCCTTTTGCCACCTACGGTATGAGCGGTATCAACTGGACCATGAAGCACTTAAAACAACTCTGTGCGAATGCAGATATTTAACTTCCTTTCGACAGTGGTGTTTTCAAAAAAGGAAATTATGAACAATAGATTGCCGATGTGAAAAACTTATAACCCATTGTGCAGGCATTTCAGCAGGTTATCAGAGCTTTGTATAATCGCTCCTTCGACGCGCCCGGTGTTTCGTCCAGAGCATATGCAAATTCATCAATTAACAGCTTCTCAACCTGATTTTTATAAACGGACTCCCTTTGTCCGAATTTTTTGCCGTCTTCTTTTATCTTTTTCTCCTTCTGGCACAATTCTTTGAATAAAATAAGATGGTCTGTCACGTCGTATTTGGTCAGCAGCTCGTCATAATGAGCCGTCAACTGGGTCTGTTTTGCGGCGCAAAAGGGCTTTGTCTGCATACTTTCCAGTTCCGCCAGATACCGATAGGCTTCCTGTCGGGAAATGATGTTTCTCATAGAGGCACTTGCACCGACGGGAACATAAAACCGGGAATTGTTCGTTGTGCATAAGGAGCGCAATGTATAATAATCTTTTTCTTTGTCCGAAGAAAAGCCGATTTTTCCGATGGCTTCCACTTCACATATTCCAATATTTCTATACATGACATGTTCTCCAACCTGAAACATTCCTTTATTCCTCCGCTTCTGAAAATATATGTATATTTTATCATAATTCCGAGCAGATTTTCAAAGGCACTTTTCTACAAACTTAGCCATTTATACAGTGGTGAAAATGACCACTGCACACTTTGAACCCCCTATTTTTCCTGAATTTCTTTTCCGGTAAGGTATTCGATGTCTATCTCGAAAAGCTGTACGGCTTTTCCCGAGCGTGCAATTTCTTCCTCAATCAGTTGTTCATTGGGGTAGTATTTCCTTGCAAGCTGCTTCAACAGCGACGTTGCCCCGGGACCTGCTTCAAGCAGATGGCATCTGCCAAATACCACTACGCTCTGCACAAACGGCGCCCAGGACTCTTCTTTCACGGTTTCATTTCCATAAACGGTAAAGCACACCTTGTCACTGGCTTTCAGGGAGTCGATTTTGTGTCCCGCGCGTGCCCCGTGAAAGAATATTTTCCTAGCCTCTTTGTCGTAAATATAGTTAATCGGAACCGCATACGGATAACCGTCATCCCCGTTTACTGCAAGAATGCCGCGCCGGGCGGACTCTAAAAGCTCTTTTGCCGCCTCTGTGTCGATTTCTTTTGCTTTCCTTCTGATTGTTCTGAACATTTTTTTTCTCCTTTATTTCCGTACAAAGTCTGTTTGCAAAGGATTTTTGCAGCTTTGAACATTTTTTCTTAACAAAAAAACTGTGCAATTACAATCTTTTAATTGAAAGTATATGATATTCCCATGCTGGTTCCACTGAGTTTAAGAAAAATTATAAATTTTATTCCTTTATATCCCTGCGATTTTTGTATGGATATATCCTCATTTGCCGTTTTCCATGTAATATACTTTTTATATTCGTCACTTACATATTGCGGATATATGGGTTTTGTTTTTCTTGGAAAAAGTTCTATCGTTATATTTGAAAAATCCCATTTGTTAAATTTATTTTTATATCCATATAACTCCCAATTTTTCATTCTTTCTATTTCTTATAGAATAACGTAAAAATCCGCAAACGGTCTTAACAAAATTTTAAGTCCGTTTACGGATTTTAGCAAGTCGATATAAGGTTACTCCGCCATCCATTTCTTAATAATTCTTGTTACGTTTCTCTCGATGTCAATACGGGTTTCCTTGCATTCGCGGGGATATTTTCTGCCGGCAGCAAATACGCGGGTCATCAGGTCTCCGCCTATCGGCAGCATAGTTTTTACCATGCCTTCCGGGAATACAAAATGGGTACCGTGCTTGTAAACAAAAGCTTCCACCTTGCATTCGTGAGGATGGGTTTTCAGTCTTTCTTCCATACGTCTGACATATTTTGCGGCTTCCCACAAAACATCATCCTCTGCAGCCACTAAAATAAGAGTGCCTTTTATATTTTCGACCTTGATAAGCTCTTCTTCCTGAACAGGATGTTTCTTCTCTGACTCCCGGAACATATTAACAGATGCCACAATGTCCTTTCCTTCCTTGCTTTCCTCCTGCATTTTTCTGCCGTATTCAGGATGCCTGTACGCATAGGGCAGATAAGGAAGGGGCTTTCCGTGATAAGAAACCGAAGACTCTCCTTCGCCGGGCCATTCTGTAACGCCGTCTCTCTTTCCCTGATAAAATCCTTCCATGACAAAGTCAGCCGGGGTAAGGGCGAGGGTAAGGGTAATGTCGGGAATATAAGAAGCCGCAATAAGGGAAAGCATTCCCGTAGTGGAAGCGCCGGAAATTGCGATTTTTTCATTTCCTCTTTCTTTTAAGAATTTAACAGCTTCTTCCATTCTTTCAAGAGGGTAATTGTGATGACCGTAATCTTTTTTGTCGGGGCTCATGGTAAGCACGTTAATATGAAAGGTTTTCTGAAGCCACTTCACAGCCGATTTTGCCATGAAATCCTCAGTATCATCACCGTACATGCCGATGATGGCAGCCTTTGCACCTTCTACCGGCCAGTAGCAGCCGTAAAATCTCTCTGTTTCTCTTATTTTTTCCATTGCTTTTTTCTCCTCTTTTTTCAGTCTGTGCGACCGAAAATCTCGTATATAATACTATCTCTCATACGTTCCATGGTTTCCTCGTAACCGGCTTTATGCAGCATTTCCCTGCCTTCCGCAGCAAGCACATAAATTTTAATCAGATTGGTAACCACCGCAATGTTCACATCCTGCCGGACCCCTTCCATATATTGAAAAAACTGATTGGTAATAACCGTTTCTTTAGAAAGATTGGGGCCTGCCTGCTCGGGAACCATTTTCAAAAGCCTCTCCTCATCCTCCGGAGTAAGGCTCGGAAATACCGTGTATTTTTCATCAATCATAAATTTCAGATACGTTCTTACCTCCGCGGGGCCCGCCTTTTGTTTTCCGTTCAATGCCTCTTTGATAAACTGGGGAATAAGCCTGCGCCGGTACTCCATGACCTCACATACATAGGCCTCTTTGGATGGGAAAAAATTGTAGAAGGTGCTCACGCCAATGCCTGCTGCCTCTGTGATTTTAGCAACTGACATATGTGTCATACCGTATTCCTTCAACAAATCAAAGCCTGCTTCCAGCATTTTTTCCCGGTATCCTGCCCGTTCTTCCTCTGAAAATACCCTCTTTGCCATTTAACCCTCCATGCCTTTCCGTAACCTGTGAACAAAAACGCACTTTTGTTTATACGAATGTTTTTTCTGTTTCATTCGCATACATATTAGCCTATGCTAACTCACATGTCAAGACATTTTGCGAATGTTTTTCAAATTTTATTCGCATGAAATGCAGTTGCTTTCTTTGCGTAATGTGTTACACTGTTATTAGTTAGTTTATGCTAACTAATAAGCACCTTTAACTTCTGTCAAGAAATGAAGATATTAGAAAAAGGTTATGTGTAAATAAGCATCATGAATAATTACAGAAAGAAATGGGGGTTTTTAATGAAATCAGAAACAAATAAGGAAAATGTTGCTTTTAACCGTATCGGTATCAACGATACCTTAGACTGGGCAAGAATTCAGAAATTGCTTAAGATTGGTGTGTTTGCATCCATTCTCGCCATGATTGGCGATTTGATGTTGGGATGGGGTGTCCAAGATGAGTCGCTGCCCGGATTTTTCCGGATGTTTTCCGCTTATACCGGTACTTCCGATAAACAACTGTTTGCCGTTGCCCTGTTAGGACTTTTCGGCATGACCCTGGAGGGACTTTCCTTTTTCGGCATTTACCGGCTGATTGCGCCAAAGTCCCCGAGATATGCGCATCATTACCGCTCCGGTATCATCGGCTACCTTCTGTTTGGTCCCTGCGGATTTCATGTTACCGTCTGCGGCATCGTATTTCTGTATAAACATCTGCTGGCTGCCGGCGTAGCCCAGCCGGAAGAGCTCCTTTCCACATACATGCACTACTTCTTTTTGCCGGCATTTATCCTGTTCTGGATTTTCTTCCTTGTTTTGGAAGGAGCCCACATTATAGCGTTTGCCAAGGGAAAAACGCCGCTTCCGAAATGGAGCTTTATCTTTTCCATGCCCTTCGGACTCCTTCTTGCAAAATGCGTCAATGTCTTCGGCAATCATCCCATTGTCAACGCCATCGACTGCGCCTGGATACATATTGCCTGCTTGTGGACATTCGGCGGATTACTCATCATCACTCTTACGACGTCCAAAAAGCTTGGGGGGCAATTCCTAATTTAACTGTTAACACATGTAAAAGAACCCACAAAACGGCGGTGACGAGAATGCCTGTAAAAGGCTGTATCAAATCCGTCGTTTTTTCGCGGGTGCCCTCGGAATACTTTTATGACTATAGGGATTTACTATTTTTCTGTCAATCCAACATTATTGCGGCTTCGCTCGAATGAAAGATTATGGTTCTTTATATAAATTCCGAACCGACTCCATGACTACATGCCATGAAATATCAACAGCATAAGAATAATTTTTTTGATATGTTTTCCATAATTTTTCCATAACCGGACTTGATTCAATTTCATTAAATATTTCTCTTATATCCCCAGACTCTATCTTCTCCAATGTCCCCCGTTTTCCGGCTGTAGCCACAAGCGCATTCCATAATACTTCCCCTTGGAGTTGTTCTCCGTGCAGCTTTTGTAAGATATAAATATCATAAAAATCTCTCATTCGTGTATTCGTAATATTTCGGCTAATAACAGTTTCCAGTTTTTCAGCCAATACCGTTTCCAGATTATACGCCCATACCTCAATCTTGCGATTCTCAAGCATAAGATTAAAATTGTACTTAATTTCTCTCGGTGTAATTATATCCCCTGTAGAAATGTCAACTTTTAATGGTGTAATTACACCGTCAAATTCCGTTTCCATATTGACGCGGACGCCAGGATAATCTGCTTCTTCCATAATTTCCGATATCCGTTTGATACGAAATGAAACACCATCATCAAGGGGGATTTCTATAATTCTTGATATGACAGTCTCTATATCCGTAACACTAACATGGGTACCTTTTATGGTAGCATCCAAATCCATGGTAGCCCTGGCATCCAGACCAACCATTGCTGCCACCAGCATTCCACCCTTTAATATAAACCGGTCCTTATATTCAGACAAAGAAATTCGTTCCAGAAAACGTTCCATCATGTAATTTCGCATCAAAATTTGTGCATCCGCAGATTTTTTCTTTGACAGATTCCGAATTAAATCTTTTAACTGCCTTGCTGTTGTTATCATTAAAGCAACACCTCCAAATATGGTCTAAGTATGTTTTCAACATGAAATATAGACGCATATTTCATAAGTACCCGCAAATTTTTATCCTTACGTCCGGCATATTGTTTTAATGCATCTTGAAAAATCTGTATTTCTATATTTTTCCTGCTGCGAAGCAAATCACAAATCGTACGCTCCATATCATAAACCGGAACAATATGTCCGAAGGACGTCTGCATAGTTGTGATTCCTATTTCATGTAATTCTCTTTTTACTGTATATACTTGAAAACCATCTTCCTGCAGGTGGCTTGGATTATATCCGGTTCTTACCGTTATCGTGTATTTTAAAGGCTCTCTGTCCGTTAAATCATGAAAATACAGTGCGGTTTCATGAGAAAATACAGCCTGACTGCAACGTAAATGTAAAATGTACATAGCGTCCGTCCACGCATCCGGAGATACATAAACGCCATGCGCAGCTTGATCTAATCCCCGTTCCTTCACATATGCATAAAACACAGATTTACTGATTCCACTATTTATAACCTGAAAAGTCTGAATGGTTCCCCTATATTCATTCAGCAATAAATCTAATTTTTCAAACTGAGTCATATAAATATTCCTTTCATGCTAATATAATAATTCATATTAGCACGAAAGTAAATACAAAATGTACAAATTAAAAATTATGTCATGGGTGTATTCAAACCCGCTTAAAGCTTCCATTTTCCACCTCAACCGGAATGCTGATTTCCGTCACGAATTTCCGGATGTCGTTGGTGATGCCGTAGTCAATCAGGGTGATTTCCCTGGAAAATCCAGTGATTGTCATGTTATGTTCCGCAATGTACGCTAAAAGTTTACGGTACTGGGCAGCAGCTTCCATATGGCGGACGCAGATAGCGGATGGTATTGAGTATCTCAAACTGCTCCACACTGTAGTACCGGTACCCCGAAGAAGGGTCCGTATACTCCGGTGCGAGAAGTCCCACATTTTCATAATGACGCAGGCTGCTTACGCTAATGTGGAACAAACGCGCCACATCCCCTATGGAAAACAGCTTTTTTTCACTCATACATTTATCCTCCGATTGCTTCCGTTTTCCGCCCTGCCTTTTTCGTAATCACCGCAAACGCAATCATACAGATAATCACGGAAAGAAGGGAACCGGTTGCCGTGGCAAGTCCCATGGGAAACAGCGTCGTCGGGAAAAGCTTGGAGGTCAGGTAAACGCCGGGCACCCTCACAAACATAATGGCAATGATATTGTGAAGGAACGACAGCCCGGATTTTCCGCAGGCGCAGAAATAGCCGCTGAAACTGAAATGAATTCCCGCAAACAGACAGTCCCATATGTAACCTCGTAAGTACTGACCACCCAGCCGTATGACTTCCGTGCCGCCTGCTGCCTCTCTATCCGTAAACAACGCCACAATGGGCTCCGCCGAAAACTGTATCAGAACCGAAACGATAAGTCCAAATCCCATCGCCAGCAAAATAGCGTAACGGAGAGTGAGTCTTGCCCTCTCCGGCTTGTCGGCGCCGATGTTCTGGGCGCCCAGTGCGGAAACCGTGGAAAGCATGGAGGAAGGCACCAGGAAGATAAAACTGATGAACTTTTCCACAATACCGACCGCTGCCGCATCGTTTAATCCACGGCGGTTCGCGATAATGGTGATAATAATGAACGCCACCTGAATCAGCCCGTCCTGCGCGGCAATGGGAACGCCGATTTTCAAAATCTTGCCGATTACCGTTTTTTCCGGCTTAAAATCCCTCTTTTTTAGGGGAATGCTGTGACGTTTCCAAATGACAAAAAGGGAAATTGCCACACTGACCGCCTGGGAAACCGTGGTGCCGAGCGCCGCGCCCACAGGTCCCAAATGCAGAGCGCCCATGAATACATAGTCCAGCACAATGTTAGTCGCGCAGGCAATCGCAATGAAATACATGGGACTTCTGCTGTCACCCATGCCGCGGAATATGGAACTGATAATGTTGTATGCCGTTATAAAAGGTATGCCGATAAAGCAGACGGTCAGGTACGCCACCGTGCCTTCCACCGCCTCTGCGGGTGTGGACATAACGGAAACAATGGGACGCACCAGCAAAAGCAGCAGCACCGTCAGGGCAACGGATACGGAAACAAAAAGAACGACCGTATTTCCTACTGCCTGCGCCGCTTTTCTCCTGTCTCCGGCGCCGATATTCTGCGCGATGCTTACCGTGGTGCCCATGGCAAGTCCCACAATCATAACCGTCAGCATGTGCATGACCTGGGAACCGACTGAAACCGCTGTGGTGCTGGCTACCCCCTCAAACTGACCGATGATGAACAAATCCGCCATTCCGTAAAGGGTCTGTAAAAAATAAGAGAGAAGATAGGGCAGGGAAAACAAAACTAAATTTTTGAAAACACTGCCCGTCGTAAGATTTTTTTCCATATATAACATCCTTCCGTAACCTGCAAACTTTTGGTAATCCATCTCCTTGCACAGATACACAGATACCATATTTGCAAATATACCTATACATTTTTCAATTTACCACAGACAGTATAAACTCCGCAACCGTTGTAGAGTCAAGAAATAAACTTTACAAAAAACGAAATATTATATATAATTTACTTTAGTTGTTAAATGCGTTAAAGTATTAAATTTTAAGGAGAAGGGAAATGCCAATCACAGATTTATTGGAACGCAATGCCAGGGAATATGCCAACGACATCTGCCTTGTGGAAATCAATCCCGAGGTCAAGGAAGTCCGCCGCGTCACCTGGAAGGAATACGAACTTATGGAGCCAAATCCCACGACCCATTACAGACGTGAGATTACCTGGCATGTCATGAATGAAAAAGCAAACCGTTTTGCGAATTTGCTTTTGAGCAGGGGGATTAAAAAAGGAGATAAAGTCGGCATTCTGCTTATGAACTGCTTAGAGTGGCTGCCCATTTATTTCGGTATTTTAAAGACCGGCGCCCTCGCCGTGCCTTTGAACTTCCGCTACGCACCCGATGAAATCGAGTATTGCGTAAATTTGGCGGATGTGGACATTTTAGTATTCGGTCCCGAATTTATCGGCCGTGTGGAAGAAATTGCAGACCGTATCAGTAAAAACCGCCTGCTTTTCTATGTAGGCGACAACTGCCCGACCTTTGCGGAGGACTACACGTCCATGACCGTAAATTGCTCTTCCCTGTCACCGAACATTCCTCTGACGGACGAAGATGATGCCGCAATTTATTTTTCCTCCGGCACCACAGGTTTCCCGAAGGCAATTTTACATAACCACGAAAGTCTGATGCATGCTGCCCGCGTAGAGCAGAACCATCACGGTCAGACGAAGGATGATGTCTTTTTGTGCATCCCTCCTCTTTACCATACCGGCGCCAAAATGCACTGGTTCGGCAGTCTGATTTCCGGCAGCAAGGCAGTTCTCTTAAAAGGTACCAAGCCCGAATATATTCTGGATGCGGTTTCCAGGGAACAGTGCACCATTGTCTGGCTTTTAGTACCCTGGGCGCAGGATATTTTAGAGGCTCTCGACAGCGGCAGAATTAAACTCTCCGATTATAAATTAGACCAGTGGCGTCTGATGCACATCGGTGCACAGCCCGTTCCGCCCAGTCTTATTAAAAAGTGGAAGGAATACTTCCCGAATCATAAATACGACACCAACTACGGTTTAAGCGAGTCCATCGGACCCGGCTGTGTACACTTAGGTGTGGATAATATTGATAAGGTCGGCGCCATCGGCAAGGCGGGCTACGGCTGGGAAGTAAAAATTGTGGACCCGGACGGCAATACCGTAAAACGCGGCGAGGTCGGCGAACTCTGCGTAAAGGGCCCCGGCGTCATGACCTGCTACTACCACGATGAAAAGGCAACCGCTGAAGTCTTAAAGGACGGATGGCTCTTTACCGGCGATATGGCACAGGAGGATGAGGACGGCTTTATCTTCCTGGTAGACCGTAAAAAGGACGTTATCATCAGCGGCGGTGAAAACTTATACCCCGTACAGATTGAAGATTTCATTCGTACCCACGGCGGTGTGCATGATGTGGCGGTTATCGGTCTGCCCGACAAGCGCCTCGGCGAAATTGCCTGCGCGATTATCGAGCCGAAAGAGGGCATTACTTTAACGGAAGATGACATCAATATCCTTTGTCAGGCGCTTCCCCGCTACAAGAGACCCCGCAAGATTATTTTTGCGGATATTCCCAGAAATCCTACCGGCAAGATTGAAAAGCCGAAGCTTCGGGAAAAATATGCGGGCGGCAGCGTAGTAGATGCGCAGAACCACGGTTAAAACAAACAAACCGGCATAATAAAAAAAGACTTGAAATTTCAGGCTGTAAAAGGAATGTATTAAAATGAACAAAAAGATTCTGGTTCTGGATATTGACGGAACACTGGTAAACGATAAGAAAGAAATCACACCCAAAACAAAGGAAAAGCTCATGGAAATGCAGAAAGCAGGCCATGTGCTCATGTTAGCCACCGGGAGACCCACTCCCGGTGCTGCTCGTTTTGTGAAAGAATTAAAGTTAGACGAATACGGCGGCTACCTTCTTTCCTACAACGGCGGACGCATTATGAACTGTAAGACCAAAGAGGTCATGTACCAGAAGGTACTGCCGAAGGAGGTTATTCCCAAGCTGTATGCTTTTGCAAAAGCCCATAAATGCGGCATTATTACCTATGAAAAAGATACGGTTATTTTAGGAAACGGCATCGACCAGTATATCGAATGGGAGGCAAAATTAAATCAGCTTCCGGTAAAGGAAGTTGACAATTTTGTAGACTATATTACCTTTGATGTGAATAAATGTCTGATGACGGCTCCGCCGAAGGATGCCGAGGTTTACATTGCTATGCTTCAGGAAGAATTTAAGGATACGTTAAGCATTTACCGTTCCGAACCCTATTTCATTGAAATCATGCCCAAAGACATTGACAAAGCGGCATCCATCGACCGGCTGCTGCCTATGATTGGCTTAAAAAGAGAAGAATCTGTCTGCTGCGGAGACGGCTACAATGATATCAGCATGATCACCTACGGCGGTGTCGGCGTTGCCATGGCAAACGCCCGGGACGAGGTAAAGGAAGCTGCCGATTTTGTAACCGGCTCCAACGAAGAAGACGGTTTAGTTCAGGTGATTGACACCTTTATTCTTAAGTGATGCTTCCACAAATCCCTTAAACAACGGATGCGCTTTGTTGGGACGGCTCTTGAATTCCGGATGATACTGGACACCGACATAGAACGGAGAATCTGCAAGCTCTACGGTTTCTACCAGTCTTTCATCCGGTGAGGTTCCGCTTAAAATCAGACCGCACTCCGCTAATTTTTCTCTGTATTCATTGTTAAATTCATATCTGTGACGATGTCTTTCCCTTATTTCCGTTTTACCGTAACATTTTTCCATAGTGGTGCCCGGCTTGATCACACAGGGATAGCTGCCTAAACGAAGGGTACCGCCCTTGTCGATTTCATCGCTCTGTCCCGCCATAAAGTCAATTACCTTGTGAGCGCAGGTAAAGTCAAATTCACCGGAATTGGCATCCTTAATGCCTGCCACATCCCTTGCAAAAGAAATCACCGCAATCTGCATACCGAGGCAGATGCCGAAGTAAGGAATTTTCTTATCTCTTGCATATCTGGCTGCCAGCAGCATGCCTTCAATACCTCTGTCACCAAAGCCACCCGGTACAATGATGCCGTCCACTTTGCTTAAAACTTCTTCGTAATTGTCTTCTTTCAAAGTTTCGGAGTCAATCCAGGAAATCTTTACATCCGCTTCGGTTTCGTAGCCGGCATGACGAAGCGCTTCGGCAACGGAAAGATAAGCGTCATGAAGCTGCACATATTTACCCACAAGTCCGATGGTTACGGTATTATTCAGTCCTTTAATTCTTTCAATCAGGTTTTCCCATTCTGTTAAATCCAGATTGGGAGCATCGATATGAAGCTCTCTGCAGACGATGGAAGAAAGATTTGCCTTTTCCAGCATCAGTGGTGCTTCGTAAAGAATGGGAAGTGTCAGATTTTCAATGACACAGTCCGGTTTTACATTACAGAAGCCGGAAATTTTATGGAAAATACTTTCATCTGTAATGGGTTCGTCCGTACGGAGTACAATAATGTCAGGAGAAATACCAAGTCCCTGCAGTTCCTTTACGGAGTGCTGGGTGGGTTTGGATTTGTGTTCACCGGATGCCTTCAGATAAGGAACCAGGGTTACATGAACATAAAGGGAGTTTTCACTGCCCACTTCATGTCCTACCTGACGGATAGCTTCGATAAAGGGCTGGCTTTCAATATCACCGATGGTTCCGCCGATTTCCGTAATAACAATATCCGCATCCGTTTTTTTACCTACGTTATAAATGAAACGCTTGATTTCATCGGTAATGTGAGGAATGGTCTGTACCGTGCTTCCTAAATATTCGCCTCTTCTTTCCTTGCCGATAACATTGGAATATACCTTACCTGTAGTCAGGTTGGAATATTTATTTAAGTCCTCATCGATAAATCTTTCATAATGTCCGAGGTCAAGGTCGGTTTCCGCGCCGTCCTCGGTTACATATACTTCCCCATGCTGATAAGGGCTCATGGTACCAGGATCCACATTGATGTAAGGGTCAAGCTTCTGAGAAGCCACCTTAAGTCCTCTTGCTTTTAACAAACGGCCAAGAGATGCCGCTGTGATTCCTTTTCCCAGACCGGAAACAACACCACCTGTTACAAAAATATACTTTGCCATCTTCTTCTCCTCCTTTTTCTCCCACTTAAAAAATAAATTTTATAATTTTTATCATAAAAAGGTGTCTTTGAGCCTATACTCAAAGACACCTTTGTCTTTCATTATGCTTTATAAATTATAATAAGGTTTTCTTGCCGATGTTGATAATTCGTACAATCACAACACTAAGTAATACATTCACAGCCATTTCTACCAGGAAATTTAATCCTACAAGACCAAAAATCATATATGCACCTGCATTTTCAAATTCGGCTGCTGCAGCCCATCCTTTAATGGTTTCGTAAAAAAACAGACGACAACCCAGTAAAAAAATACCGGTATTTACAATAGGTGCGGAAATTGCTGCAACAAGTACTGCTACGTACTCATTTAGCTTCTTAAGCACACTGTAGATCAGTCCTGCCACAAGACCCGCCATAATACCCTTCAACAAACAGGTTACAATAGTACCGGGAACGCTGACTGCAAGAAATGCTCCTGCATCGGTAAAAAGTACAATCATACCGAAGATAAATCCAAGCCATGCTCCTGCAATCCATCCATAAAGTGCCGCTCCTACTACAATAGGAATCAATACAAAGGTAACACTAAAGGGACCGAATTTGATTCCGACTGCAAGGCTTTGCAGTACAACCACAATTGCTGTAAGAAGTCCAATTCCTACAATTTTTTTTGTTTTGCTGTTCATATTTAGTTTTCCTCCTTGTTATCATTCTTCCTCATGGAAGATACAATACAATACCGAAATATATTACCATTCCCGGTCTCTTTTTGCAAGGAGAATATTTTAGAAAATCACACAGAAAATTTTACATCTGTGCTCTGGATGCATCCTCATTCTGCTGATACAGAGCTAAAAACTGATTCATATCCGATTTATATAAAAAAGCAAGTTCATCGGAGTATCCCAGAATAATGCCGGGAAATCTTTCATGTACCAGATCAAGCAGTCTCATGGCATCATCCTTATTTTTTACAAGCACACTGTTGATTTCCTTGTTTTTACTGCGGAATGTGACGGAATACGTGGTGGAAACCGTAATGAAATACTGTTTATTCTTGGTTACCTGCATGTAAGCCCAGATACAATCCTGCAGACTGACAACCTTCGGAACCATGGCACCGCTGTCGATAATGTAGGTTCTTCCTACCTTCAAATCCTTGTTGAAATCAACACCGGAATCAAATTCAGCACAGACTCTTTCCAATTCCGCAGATCCTTTTTTTGCCAGAACTTTTTTCATGCTCTTTAAGTAACCGCCCTTTGCCACATATACCATCAGAATAATCATCAGCACAACAAGAAGCAGACCTAAGAAAGCGAAGATGCATACGGAAATCGTACCACCGTGCTGCATGCCGTCTACTTTTATGTAATAAGGATGGCACAATTCCCTGATTTCATCACTGGAATAGCCGTAATCCTCAAACATATCCTTATAGTAATAAAGCATGGTATCGTCCATGGGAAGCACCTGGCCTTTTACGGTAAGGTATTTGTCCAGAGTGGAGAAAAGCTCCTCGTTGGTCATGCTGTAATCATTGTACCACTCGTCATATTTTTCACTGAAATTACTCATGTTGTCTTCGATGACTTCCAGGTCGTCATAATATCTGGAACCGAAGTAAATACCCATGAATTCCATGGTATCGCCGGACTTAAAATAACTTCTGATATCCGGAATGGTAATAGCATAAACCATGCCGGAGCTGTGAGAAGAAATTTTTCTGCCGTTCCGGGTCTGCGTAGAGGTTTCCTCTGCAAAACAGCCGTAGTTAAAATCGTAATCAATGACCACATAGGGCTTCTTTGCCAGATCATCCGCAGTAAGATCCTTAAAATCCATGGGACCTTTCAGAACCTTCAGACAATCCGGTCCGAAAATAACCAGCAGGACAATACCGGCAATCAGACCGATGCCCGACAGCCATAACGATTTCTTAAAGGACTTTTTTCTTAAATACTCTAACATCACTTTCTCCCTTTACCCTCTGTTCTTTTGTAGTGCTTTTTTTATAACTTCATAAAACCTTATTCCTCATCATCTTCTTCGGAGGAGTCCTCTTCGTCGCCCTTGTAAATTTTATCCTCTTCGGAATCTTCTTCTTCATAGAATTCCGTTTCTTCAGAGGCTTCAATGGCATCCTCGATGTTTTCAAACTCTTTGTCGTCGCTTACGATTTTCTCCCGCACTTTCGCAATCTGTGCAACCTTTACGCCGTCTTTTAAGTTTATGAGCTTCACACCGGAGGTTATACGTCCTAAAGTGGAAATTTCCTGTACACGAAGCTGGATGATGATGCCCTCCGTGGTAATCATCATAATTTCGTTGTCGTCGTTTACTGCCTTTACGCCGACCACGTCACCGGTCTTATCGGTAATCTTATAGCATTTCACACCCTTGCCGCCGCGCTTCTGTACGGTAAATTCATCCATGGGCGTACGTTTGCCGAGACCGTTTTCGGAAGCAATCAGTAAGGAATCGCCCTGGGATGCCAGCTGCATTCCTACGATGCAATCGCCATCGGAAAGGTTCATACCGATAACACCCATGGAGGTACGACCGGTAGCCCTGACATCGGTTTCTAAGAAACGAATGCACATACCGAACTTGGTAACTAAGAAGATTTCACTGTCCTTATCGGTTACCTTCACCTCAATCAGTTCATCGTCTTCCCTTAAATTGATAGCAGCCAGACCATTCTTGCGGACATTACTGTATTCCATAAGAGGAGTCTTCTTGGCGATGCCCTTTTTGGTAATCATAAAGAGGTTCTTGTTGTCGTCATAGTTGCTGATGGGAATCATGGCGGTAATCTTTTCACCCGGATTTAAATTCAGCAGATTGATAATGGCAACTCCTCTTGCGGTTCTGCCCGCTTCGGGGATTTCATAAGCCTTTAAGCGGTAAACCCTGCCCTGATTGGTAAAGAAATTCAGGTAGTGGTGGGTAGTTGTCATGAGAAGGTCCTCGATGTAGTCCTCATCAATGGTCTGCATACCCTTAATTCCTTTGCCGCCTCTGTTCTGGGCTTTGAAATTATCCACGGTCATACGCTTGATATAGCCTAATTTTGTCATGGCAATGACGGTATTTCCTCTTGGAACCAGGTCTTCCATGGAAATATCCAATTCATCGTAGCCGATTTTACTTCTTCTGTCATCACCGTACTTATCGGCAATGGCGGTAATTTCTGTTTTGATAACGCCAAGCAGGATATTTTCATCTCCTAAAATAGCCTTTAATTCGGCAATTCTCTTTACTAAATCCGCATGCTCATTCTCTAACTTCTCTCTTTCCAGACCTGTCAGAGCACGCAGACGCATGTCGACGATTGCCTGTGCCTGTGCGTCGCTCAATTCAAAGCGCTCCATCAATCTTTCTTTGGCAACCTGCGCATTGGCGCTGCTGCGGATAATGGAAATCACTTCGTCAATGTAATCAAGGGCTTTTAAAAGACCCTGTAAAATATGGTCTCTTTCTTCTGCCTTGTTCAAATCGTATTTAGTTCTTCTGGTAACGACATCTTCCTGATGCTTTAAGTAATTTTTCAGGATGTCCAGAAGGTTCATAACCTTGGGCTCGTTGTTGACAAGCGCCAGCATAATGACACCGAAGGTATCCTGTAACTGGGTGTGCTTGTAGAGAAGGTTTAAGATTACGTTGGCATTGACATCTCTTCGCAGCTCAATCACTACTCTTACACCTTCACGGTTGGACTCGTCGCGAAGGTCGGTAATGCCGTCGATTTTCTTTAATTTTACAAGCTCGGCAATCTTCTGTATGAGGTTTGCCTTGTTTACCATGTAAGGAAGCTCGGTTACGATAATCTGGGACTTGCCGTTGGGCAGGGTTTCAATATTGGTAACCGCACGCACTCTTACCTTGCCACGGCCGGTACGGTAAGCTTCTTCGCTGCCTCTGGTACCCAAAATCAGACCGCCGGTGGGGAAATCCGGTGCTTTTACAATATCCAGCACTTCTTCGATTTCAGTATCTCTGCCTTCTTCCACCCTGTTGTCGATGATTTTTACAACTGCCTTTACTACCTCACGAAGGTTGTGAGGAGGAATATTGGTAGCCATACCTACGGCAATACCTGTGGTGCCGTTTACTAAAAGGTTGGGAAAACGGCTGGGAAGAACAACCGGTTCTTTTTCTGTTTCATCGAAGTTCGGTATAAAATCAACGGTATCTTTGTTGATATCCGCAAGCAATTCCATGGAAATTTTAGAAAGACGGGCTTCTGTGTAACGCATTGCCGCCGCTCCGTCACCGTCCATGGAGCCGAAGTTGCCGTGACCGTCTACAAGAGGATAACGGAAGTTCCAATCCTGCGCCATGTTTACCAATGCACCGTAAATGGAGCTGTCACCGTGGGGATGGTATTTACCCATGGTATCACCGACAATACGGGCACTCTTACGGTGGGGCTTGTCGGGACCGTTGTTAAGTTCAATCATGGAATAAAGCACTCTTCTCTGTACGGGCTTTAATCCGTCTCTTACATCCGGAAGGGCTCTTGCCGCGATAACACTCATGGCGTAATCAATATAACAGGTTTCCATCGTTTTCTTAAGATCCACTACATGAACCTTGTCAAACTGGTTTCCTTCCTGAATCTGGTCAAAAATATTGTCTTGCATATTCCCTCTCAATCTGCCCTAAAAGGGCTTTATCAGGATACATTTTTTCTATCAGATATCCAAATTCTTAACAAACTTTGCGTTCTCTTCAATGAATTCTCTTCTGGGTTCTACCTTGTCTCCCATAAGGGTGGTAAAGGTAAGGTCTATTTCCGACTCGGTTTCCTCGTCGATATTGACGCGGAGAAGAATTCTTCTTTCCGGATCCATGGTGGTTTCCCAGAGCTGCTCCGCATCCATTTCGCCCAGACCTTTATAACGCTGGATTTTATTGTTCTGGTCGCGGCCTACTTCTTCCAGAATTTTGTTCAGTTCCTCATCGCTGTAGGCATACCATACTTTTTTATTTTTCTCTAACTTGTAAAGAGGAGGCTGTGCCAGGTAAACATGTCCCTGTTTAATCAGCTCCGGCATGAAACGGTAAAGGAATGTAAGCAGCAGGGTACTGATATGGGCGCCGTCCACGTCGGCATCGGTCATGATGATGATTTTGTGGTAACGAAGTTTGCTGATATCAAAGTCTTCATGGATACCCGTACCGAACGCGGTAATCATAGCCTTGATTTCCGCATTGGCATAAATCTTGTCCAGTCTTGCTTTTTCCACATTCAAAATTTTTCCCCGAAGGGGAAGAATTGCCTGGGTTGCACGGGCTCTTGCCGTCTTGGCGCTGCCGCCCGCGGAATCTCCTTCGACGATGTAAATTTCGCAATTTTTCGGATCCTTATCGGAGCAGTCCGCTAATTTTCCGGGCAAAGACATGCCTTCCAGAGCCGTTTTTCTTCTGGTAAGCTCTCTTGCCTTTCTTGCCGCTTCCCTTGCTCTCTGCGCCAGAATGGATTTTTCACAGATGGTCTTGGCAATGTTGGGGTTCTGCTCTAAGTAATAAGTAAGCTGCTCGGAAACAATATTGTCCACAGCGGTTCTTGCTTCGGAGTTGCCGAGTTTCTGCTTGGTCTGACCTTCAAACTGGGGCTCCTCAATCTTGACACTGATAATTGCCGTCAGACCCTCTCTTATATCTTCGCCGGAAAGATTCGCTTCACTATCCTTCAAAAGCTTGGCGTTTCTTGCATAATCGTTGAAGGTTTTGGTGATGGCATTTCTAAATCCCTGTAAATGTGTACCACCTTCCGGAGTATTGATGTTATTTACAAAGCTGTATACGGACTCGGTGTAAGAATCGTTGTGCTGGAAAGCCACTTCCACGTATACATTGTTCTTGGTGCCTTCAAAATAAAGCACATTTTCATAAAGAGCTTCCTTACTTCTGTTCAAGTAGGTAACAAATTCCTTGATACCGCCTTCGTAATGGAACTCCATGACACGCTCTTTTTTATTCTTGAACTCTTCTTTTTCTTCTTCTTTTTCCTTCTCGTCATCGGGGAAAACTTCCATATTTTCGCTGTCGTCATTTTCCCTGTCTTCGTAGGCTCTTTCTAAAAGTGTCTGGATTTGGGCATTTTCATGAGTATCATCCTCTACGCGGGTGTCCCTCAAAATAATTCGAAGACCCTTGGTAAGGAAAGCCATTTCCCGAAGTCTTGTCTTTAAAACATCAAAATCATAAACGGTAGTTTCCTGGAAAATAGTGGCATCCGGCTTAAAGGTAACCTTGGTACCGGTCTTTTCTTTTTCACAGGTGCCAATCTGCTTTAAAGGATAGCAGGTATGTCCTTTTTCATAACGCTGCTTATAAACCTTTCCGTCCTGACAGATTTCTACTTCCAGCCAGTCAGACAAAGCGTTTACAACGGATGCGCCTACACCGTGCAGACCGCCGGAAACCTTGTATCCTCCGCCGCCGAATTTACCGCCCGCATGCAGAATGGTAAATACCACTTCCACCGCTGCAATACCGGCTTTGTGGTTGATACCGACGGGAATACCGCGGCCGTTATCGATAACCGTAATGGAATTGTCGGGATTTATGGTGACTTCGATGGTATCACAATAACCTGCAAGAGCTTCATCCACCGCATTGTCCACGATTTCATAAACAAGGTGATGCAGACCTCTTGAAGAGGTAGAACCAATATACATACCCGGTCTTTTTCTTACAGCTTCCAATCCTTCCAAAATCTGAATCTGGTCGGCGCCATATTCATTTTCCACTGCTGTATTATTTAAGACTTCCTCACTCATTTATCCTCCAATCCGCCGCCGAAGGCGGCTGCCGCTTCAAAATTTAATTTTCTGAAGTAACAACTCCGTTTGAAACCTTGAAAATCTTATTCATTTCCACTCTGTTGTTTACAAATTCCTCAAGACCCGTACAGGTAATAATGGTCTGAATGTCTCCTATACCGTTTAAGAGGAAATTCTGCCTGTTGCTGTCAAGCTCGGACAACACATCATCCAGTAAAAGGATGGGCGTATCCTTCGTAATCTTTTTTATCAGCTCTATTTCCGATAATTTCAGGGAAAGAGCCGCTGTTCTCTGCTGTCCCTGGGAACCAAACCTTCGGATATCAATGCCGTTTGCATAAAACGAAAAGTCATCTCTGTGAGGACCTACCGTAGTCTGCTTTAACTTGATATCCTTATCCTGAGCCGCCCGCAGGGCCGCCTCAAAATTTTCAATCTCAACATCCGGTTCATATACAATTTTAAGCTCTTCCTTATCACCGGAAAGCCTCTTATGTATGTCATAAATAATTTCGTTTAACTGCTCCACAAACACTTTTCTTCTTTCAATGATTTTACTGCCGAAAGAAACGAGCTGGGAGTCCCAGATCATCAGGGTATCCTTCAAATCCGGGCGGAAATATAAATCCTTTAACAGCTTATTGCGCTGATTGGCAATCTTATTGTAATGATTCAGATTGTAAAGATAAAAACTGTCCAGCTGGCACAGTTCCATATCCACAAATCTTCTTCTCTCCGCCGGACCGTTTTTTATGATGCTCAGATCCTCCGGTGAGAAAAACACAACATTGCAAAGCCCAAGCAAATCTGCCGCTTTTTTTATCTTGTTACCGTCAATGGCAATTCCCTTGGATTTATTCTTGCGGAGATGCATATCCACTCTCGTTTCCACACCCTCTTTTTCCAGGTAGGTGCGGATATGCGCTTCCTCTTTATTAAAATTTACAATCTCTTTGTCTTTGCTGCTTTTATGAGATTTTGTAGTAGCTGCTACATAAATGGACTCCAGAATATTGGTCTTTCCCTGCGCATTGTCTCCGTAAAGGATATTGGTTCCCTTATCGAACTGAATATCAAGAAATTCATAATTTCTGTAATCCGCCAGTTCCAGTCTCTTAATAATCAAAGTCTTTATCCTTTACTAATTTTAATCTGTTTTCCTTCAAATTCGACGATATCTCCGTCGTAAAGCTTTCTGCCGCGGCGCTCATCCACCTCACCGTTTACTTTTACAAGACCATCCTGAACAGCAAATTTGGCATCCACGCCGGACTCACATAAATTTGCCGCTTTCAGAGCCTGTCCCAGCTTAATAAAATCATCTCTTAAATAAAGAGTTTCCATGTTTTTTCCTTTCAAGTCCCTGAAATTTTTTTACAATTTAGCTGACTGTCGTAAAGTTTACAGGTAAAATCAGATAGATATAGCTCTCGGTTGCATCCTTGATGAAGCAGGGAGCCTTCGGATTTACCAGATAAATATCGATTTCTTCATCATCAATAACACGAAGGGCATCAATTAAGAACTTGGGATTGAAACCAATCATCATATCACGTCCGCTCTTTTCAATGTCTATTTCTTCATTCATGCTGCCGATGATGGAATTGATTTTTAATTCCATGGAGCCGTCGCCTATGGTAATGATAATGGGCTTTTTATCTCCCTCTTTTACTAAAAGGGTAGCTCTGTCGATACAGCTTAAGAATTCCTTCTTGTTAATCCTTACTTTGGTTTCGTAATCGCTGGAAAGCATCTGCTCAATCTTGAAGTATTCGCCTTCAATCAGTCTGGAAACCACAACCGTATTTTCAAATTCAAATAAAATATGCTTCTGGGTAAAGAAGATGTTTACGTCCTTATCCGCATCTCCGGGTAAAATCTTGCTGATTTCGTTTAAGGTCTTGCCGGGAACTATAACCTTCTTGGGAGTGTATTCATTCTTTAGATCAATCTTACGGATGGAAATTCTGTGTCCGTCCAGAGAAACTACCTTCAGTTCGGAACCGTTGATATCGAAGAGTTCACCGGTCATAATCTTGTTGGTGTCGTTATCCGCAATGGAAAAGATGGTCTGTCTTACCACTTCTTTTAAGGTGTACTGGGAAATTACCACACAGTCGTTCTTCTCAATGGAAGGAAGATAGGAGAAATCCTCTCCTGATTTGGCAATAATCGTAAATTTAGCTTTTTCACAGGTAATAATGGTCTTAAAGCTGTCATCTGTTTCAATGGTAACATCATTGTCGGGAAGCTTTCTTACAATATCAAGGAAAATTTTGGCATCCAGGGCAATGGTACCTTTTTCCAGAATATTACCTTCAATCACGGTTTCTATACCTAACTCCATATCATTTGCGGTAAATTTAATAGTACCGTCCTTTGCTTCTACCAGAATACATTCTAAAATAGACATGGTAGTTTTATTGGGAACCGCTTTGGAAACAATCTGCAAACCATTTAAAAGACTCTGTTTGGAACAAATAAACTTCATTGTGTATAACTCCCTTCTCTGAAAACAAGTAACTGTAAACGTGCGCTTTTATAAATAAATATATAAATATTTAAGAGTATCCTTAGTAATGGATGTTGATATGTGTAAAACTCTCTTTATTATAGCATTTATAAGGAAAAAATGATAGTACAACATGGTGGAAAAGCCCAAAACAGCATATGGATAACTCTGAACTTATTCACACCGTTTCTGAAGCCCTTAAAAAGGTCTAAAAACTTATTCACATATCTTTCTTCTTTTTACACAGGTTACCCACAGTATAACCACTGAAAAAGGTGGACAACTTTCTGAAAAAAGAAGAGAGGTGTTGATAAAAAAATTAAACCGGACTCAGTTTCTTCTTAATAATATCAATCTTGTTATTTAAGTCCTCGTCTGTTTTTATGCCGTCGGCAATGGTATTCACACCGTGGATAATGGTGGTGTGATCCTTTTTGTTTAATATCTTGGCAATGTTCTGGTAGGAGAGATCCGTGTATTCCCTGCACAGATACATGACAATCTGTCTGGTAAGAGCGAGATCTGCGGTTCTCTTCTTGGAAACAATGTCTTCCGGCTTCACACCGAAATGTTCGGAAACTACATTAATAATAAGCTCCGGTGTAATTTCCTTCTGCTTGTCCGGGGAAATGATGTCTTTTAAGGCTTCTTCCGCAAGCTCTAAGGAAGGATTTACCTTATTTAATTTGGAGAAAGCGATAATCTTGTTGAAGGCTCCTTCCAGTTCCCGGATGTTGGACTTGATGTTGGTAGCAATATAGTTGATAATGTCTTCGTCAATCTGCATGGAGCAGTTTTCCGCATTTTTACGAAGAATAGCCATTCTGGTTTCGTAATCGGGCGGCTGGATATCGGCAATCAGTCCCCATTCAAAACGGGAACGGAAACGTTCATCCAGAGTTTCCATTTCTTTGGGAGGTCTATCGGATGAAAGAACAATCTGTTTGCCGGCAGCATGCAGGACGTTGAAGGTGTGGAAAAATTCCTCCTGCGTACTTTCCTTACCTATAATAAACTGTACGTCATCGACCATCAGCACATCCACGGTACGGTATTTGTCGCGGAGCTTTGTCATGGCTGCCGCATTACCGCTACGGATGGACTCTATTACTTCGTTGGTAAATTCTTCGGAAGTGACATAGAGCACCTTGGTGTCGGAGTCTTTTTCCAAAAGGAAATGTCCGATGGAATGCATAAGGTGGGTCTTGCCCAGCCCGGCTCCTCCGTAAAGGTAAAGAGGGTTGTATGCTTTTCCGGGGGATTCCGCTACCGCAAGGCAGGCAGAATGTGCAAACTTGTTGTTGCTTCCGACTACAAAGGTATCGAATTTATATTTGGGATTTAAATTGGCTGCTTCATAATTGATATTGTAAACGGGAGAGGGTGTAGTAAACTCTTCCCCTTTTAATAAAGAAGAAACATCTTTTTCAATCACAAATTCTACATTATAAGTATGGTCAAACATCTCCGAGATGGTGACCTGAAACAGGGATTTGTATTTGGAGTTAATATATTCGGACATACCTGCATTGACATCCGGAATAATAATGTAAACCACGTCTTCCTTGACGCAGCATTCCTTCAGCGGTTTAATCCATGTTTCAAAGGAAACATTGGAAATATTGAATTCGTTCCGCATTTTGTCCGTTATTTCATCCCATTTTTCACTAATAAAATCCATTTTAAAACCATGCCTTTCCGAAACTTTGCCCTATTTACCATAATAATATAAATCCTGAAATAATTCAAATGGAAGTTATCAGCAAAGTTATCCACAATATGTTGATAACTCTGTTTATAAGTCCACTTTCAGGAAAGAACAAAAGGAAAATATGTGTATAACTCCGAAAAATATAATCACATAAAAAATGCCCGAAAATAAATAAAAAAATTATGTTTTACACACAAGATACACACCCAAAAGCAAAGTTATCCACAAGTTATACACAATATGTGGATTTTTTACGGTAAAAAAAAGGTGGATAAAATGCCTGTGGATAACTTTAAAAATTTTTTTTTAATGAAAAAAAACCTTGATTTTGCTTGACATTGCGCTGTTTATTAAGTACAATCAATATGCTATTTTCCAATAAAATGAATATCAGAATACCTTTATATATAAGGTTATGAAAGAGGAGGTGTTAAAGTATGAAGATGACATTTCAGCCTAAGAAGAGATCCAGATCTAAGGTTCATGGATTCAGAGCCAGAATGAGTACTCCCGGCGGAAGAAAGGTTTTGGCAGCAAGACGTGCAAAAGGAAGACATAAATTATCCGCATAGGTCACAGCAATGTGACCTATTTCTCTTATTAGTGAGAAAGGCATGGTTAACGAATGCAATTTTCGGAATCACTAAAAAAAAATCATCAGTTTCAGTTTGTTTATAAAAACGGCAGGTTCCGCGCCAATAAATACCTTGTAATGTATGTAAAGGAAAATGGCTTAGGTATAAACAGGGTGGGAATAAGCGTCAGTAAAAAAGTAGGTAACAGTGTCGTAAGGCATCATGTAACCCGGCTTTTGAGAGAGAGCTACCGGTTGCATGAAAATATATTCAATAGTGGTTTGGATATAGTGGTGGTTGCGAGAAAAGGAGCGGCGGAGGTCGGATATTACGAAATCGAAAGCGCACTTCTTCATCTGGCAAAGCTACACGAAATAATTAAAGTATATTTATGAAAAAATTTTTAATCAGTGTCATAAAATTCTATAGGAAATATATTTCTCCCATGAAGCATACAAAATGCCCCTATTATCCTACCTGTTCCCAGTACGGACTGGAGGCAGTGGAAAAATACGGAGCCCTGAAGGGCGGAGCGCTTGCTGTCTGGAGAATATGCAGGTGCAATCCTTTCTCTAAAGGGGGATATGATCCTGTTCCTTGATTTTTTCAGCAGAAAGGAAAAAGATGACAAGTATTGTTTTAACCAGTTGTGGTAATTTACCGATTATTAAGCAGGTTGCCTGGTTACTTGGACAAGTCATGAACGCACTTTTCAATGTGCTTGATTTGATTGGTATCCCAAATATCGGACTTGCTATTTTTTTATTTACCATCATCGTTTATTTATTGATGATGCCCCTTACCATCAAACAGCAGAAGTTCTCCAAATTATCTGCTAAGATGAATCCGGAATTACAGGCTATCCGCAATAAATACAAAAATCGTACCGATACCGATTCCCAGATGCAGATGAATGCGGAAACCCAGGCGGTTTACGCAAAGTATGGCGTTTCTCCTACCGGCAGCTGTCTGCAGCTCTTTATTCAGATGCCTATTCTGTTTGCATTGTATGAAGTAATTTACAGCATTCCTTCTTATGTAACCAAGATTGGTGCCGCTTTCAGCAGTGTGGCAGGTGAAATCATCAGCAGCGGAAAGGTTTCCGCATTTGTGGAAAGTGTAAAGGGTGCTTCCACCTATGTAACCAATGTGGATAACGTAACGGAAAGCACTTTGATTAATGCCTTAAACAGAGTCAATTATTCCGATGTAGAAGTATTTATAAACAGCAATTTTGCAGGTAATGCAACCGTTGCAGAGGGTATGAGCCAGATTGAAAAGTACAATTCCTTTCTGGTAAAAGGTTTTAGTCTTGCAAATTCTCCTTCCTCTGTGGTTACTTCCTTTTTCAATTCAGGTAATGCAGGAAAGATTACCGTAGCTATGTTAATTATTGCCATTGCTATTCCTGTTTTGTCAGCCGTTACCCAATGGGTCAATGTAATGCTGATGCCGAAGCAGGAAACCGGAAACGGCAACGGTGATATGACGGATACCATGGCATCTTCCATGAAGACCATGAATATGATTATGCCTATCATGTCAGCTTTCTTCTGCTATACATTGCCGGCAGGTCTCGGTCTTTACTGGATCAGCGGTTCCCTGGTAAGAAGTGTGCAGCAGGTTGTTATTAATAAACATATCGATAAAATGGATTTGGATGAAGTCATTGCCAAAAATGCAGACAAGAGTGCCAAGAAGATGGAAAAGCTTGAAAAAAATCAGGCGAAGCTTCAGCAGTATGCCAATATGAACACCAAGAATATGGGTGGTACCGTAAGCACTAAGAATTATACCGCTAAGACCACGGACACAAAGACTGCCAATACAGATAATAAGGAAGTTAAAAAGACATCTTCCACCGGAGCAAAGCCCGGAAGTCTGATGGCGAAAGCAAATCTTGTAAAAGATTACAATGAAAGAAACAATAAAAACTAATTTCGTTAAAATTTCATAGGAGGTATTTGGGATGGAATATAAAGAGTTCTCAGCAAAAACAGTGGATGACGCCATTACAGCGGCATGTCAGGATTTTTTCGTAACAAGTGATAAGCTGGATTATGAAGTCTTAGAAGAAGGTTCTTCCGGATTTTTAGGAATCGGAGCAAAGCCCGCTCTCATTAAGGCAAGAGTAAAAGAAGATAAAGAAATTGTCAAAGAAACCGTAAAAGAACCTGTTAAAGAAGTTCTGAAAGAAGAAAAGACATTTGTAAAAGAAACAGCAAAGGTTTCCAATGTAGATGCAAGGGAAGTAGAAGAAGCAGCAAAGAAGTTCTTAGGCGAAGTATTCGATGCTATGGAAATGGAAGTTATAGTTGATGCCAAGTACGACGATGCTGAAAAAGCTCTTGATGTTGATATGAGAGGCGAAGAAATCGGTATTCTCATTGGTAAGAGAGGACAGACCCTTGATTCTTTACAGTATTTGGTATCCTTAGTTGTAAACAGAGGCCAGGCAGATTATATCCGTGTTAAATTAGATACCGAAAATTACAGACAGAGAAGAAAAGAAACTCTGGAAAATTTAGCAAAGAATATTGCTTATAAGGTAAAGAGAACCAAGAGACCTGTTTCTTTAGAGCCTATGAATCCTTACGAAAGAAGAATTATTCATTCAGCATTACAGAATGACAGATATGTAACCACACACAGTGAAGGGGAAGAACCTTTCAGAAGAGTTGTTGTGTCTTTGAAAAAATAATGTGATGGAGCTGTAGTACCGGGGCAGAGACTGCCTTTTGTAGGGAGGCAGCTCCTATTTTTTTAGAAATTAAAAGGAATCAGTACTATGAATACAGATACAATTGCTGCGATTGCTACGGCGCTTTCGGACTCCGGTATCGGTATTGTCCGTATCAGTGGACCGGATGCGGTGGAAAAAGCGGATTTACTTTATAAATCAAAAAACGGTAAGTTTCATCTGAAAGATGCAGAAAGCCATACTATTCATTATGGTTTTGTAACGGATGAAGAGGGTAATATTCTGGATGAAGTGATGGTAAGCGTTATGCTTGCCCCGAAAAGTTATACTACAGAGGACACCGTGGAAATTAACTGTCATGGCGGTGTTCTTATGATGCAGCGGATTCTGGAAAGAGTGTTGCGGACAGGAATAAGAATGGCCGAGCCCGGAGAGTTTACAAAAAGGGCTTTCCTTAACGGAAGAATGGATCTTTCCGAGGCGGAAGCGGTAATGGATGTTATTCATGCACAGAATGAATTAGCATTAAAGTCTTCTGTGAGCCAGTTAAAGGGAGCTGTTTCCAATAAGATAAAAGAAATGAGAAGTGAAGTCATTTATGAAATCGCTTTTATTGAATCCGCTTTAGATGACCCCGAACATATCAGTCTGGAAGGTTACCCGGAAAGACTTTCTAAAAAAATAGAAGAATTGTTAAAAGAAACAGATAAGCTGATTTCCTCATCTAAGGACGGCAAGTTCTTAAAGGAAGGTATTAAAACCGTTATTTTAGGAAAACCAAATGCCGGTAAATCTTCTTTTTTAAATGTTTTGTCCGGTGAAGAAAAAGCGATTGTAACAGACATTGCCGGAACCACCCGTGATGTTCTGGAGGAACAGATAAGACTGGACGGCATAGCCTTAAATGTAATAGACACCGCCGGTATCCGCAAAACAGAGGACACAGTGGAAAAAATAGGTGTGGAAAAAGCCAGAAAATATGCGGGGGAAGCGTATTTACTTTTATACATGGTGGACTCTTCTGTTCCCTTTGATGAAAACGATGAAGAAATCAGAGCTATTTTAAGGGACAGAAAAGCTATTCTTCTAATGAATAAGTCCGATTTAAGCCAGGTAATTACAGAAGAGGATATAAGAAATTTTCTGCAAGGTATCGAAATTCCCATCGTGAAGATTTCCGCAAAGGAAGCTTCCGGGATCGAAGAATTCAAGAAGCTTATCAAGGACATGTTTTTTGAAGGAAAAATTTCTTTTGAAAATGAAATTTATATTACAAACCTGCGTCACAAGGAAGCTTTACAACAGGCAAAAGAATCATTTTTAATGGTTAAAAAAAGTCTGGAAGACGATATGCCGGAAGATTTTTATTCTATTGATTTAATGAATGCCTATATTTCTCTGGGTAATATTATTGGAGAAGAGGTTTCTGATGATTTAGTAGATGAGATTTTTTCAAAGTTTTGTATGGGAAAATAAGAAGTGTATGTTATAATATGAAAATAAGTTATGAAAGGCATGGTTATAAAAATGTCAGCGGATGAAAAAAAACGTTTTATCATGGATAAAGTAGATGTTTGTGTCATAGGTGCCGGTCATGCCGGTTGTGAAGCGGCTCTGGCATGTGCAAGACTGGGACTGGAAACCGTTATTTTTACGGTAAGTGTGGACAGTATTGCTCTGATGCCCTGCAATCCCAATGTAGGCGGTTCTTCCAAGGGGCATCTGGTAAGAGAAATAGATGCTCTCGGCGGGGAAATGGGAAAAAATATTGATAAAACTTTTATTCAATCCAAAATGCTGAATGTTTCCAAAGGACCTGCAGTACATTCCCTTCGTGCACAGGCAGACAAGGCGGAATATTCCAGAGCTATGCGTAAGGTTTTGGAAAATCAGGATCACCTTACCATCAAGCAGGCAGAGGTCTGTGAGATTTTGTGGGAAGAGGAAGAAGATAAGGATACAAAGGAGTTTAAGAAAAAAGTGACCGGTGTGGTTACCTATTCGGGAGCTGTTTATGAATGTAAAAGAGTTGTTTTATGCACCGGTACTTATTTAAGGGCAAGGTGTCTTTGCGGAGAAGCCATTACCTATACCGGTCCCAACGGACTGCAGCCGGCAAACTATCTTCCGGACAGCTTAAAGGAAATGGGTATTGAGCTTCGCCGGTTTAAAACCGGTACTCCTGCCAGAATGGATAAGAGAAGCATTGATTTTTCCAAGATGGAAGAACAGTTCGGTGATAAGGAAATTGTTCCTTTTTCTTTTTCCACTGATCCGGAATCCATTCAAAAAGAGCAGATTTCCTGTTATTTGACCTATACAAATGAAAAAACACACGAAATTATTAGGTCTAATCTTGACAGATCCCCCATTTATGCGGGTATTATAGAAGGTACAGGTCCAAGATATTGTCCTTCTATCGAAGATAAAGTTGTAAAGTTTGCAGATAAGGACAGACATCAGGTATTTATTGAACCCGAAGGTCTGCATACCAATGAAATGTATGTGGGAGGCATGTCTTCTTCTTTGCCTGAGGAAGTACAGCTTGCCATGTACCGGACGGTGCCGGGACTGGAGCATTGTAAAATTGTAAGAAATGCTTATGCAATCGAGTATGACTGTATTAACGCAAAACAGCTTTATCCTACACTGGCATTCAAAAAGGTAAACGGTCTTTATGCAGGCGGTCAGTTTAACGGAAGCAGCGGCTACGAAGAAGCAGCAGCCCAAGGACTGATGGCCGGACTTAATGCGGCTCTTTCCCTGCTCGGTAAACAGGAAATTGTACTGGACAGGTCGCAGGCTTACATAGGTGTACTGATTGATGACCTGGTTACGAAGGACAACAGGGAGCCTTACCGTATGATGACCTCCCGCGCAGAATATCGTCTGCTTTTAAGACAGGACAATGCAGATTTAAGACTTCGGAAAATCGGTTATGAAGCAGGTCTTGTTTCCAAAGAAGATTACGAAAAGCTTTTATGTAAAGAAGAGCTTATCAAAGAAGAAATCAAACGTCTTAAAAATACTAAAGTGGGCGGTTCCCAGAAAATTCAGGAATTTCTTACAGCACATGAAAGCAATCCTTTGAAGAATGCTGTTTCTTTGGCTGATCTTATGTGCAGACAGGAATTATCCTATGAACTACTTGCGGAAATTGATGAAAAAAGACCTGAGCTGCCAAGGGATGTAGTGGAACAGGTAGAAATAGAATTGAAATACGAAGGCTATATTGAAAGACAGTCCCGTCAGGTGGAGCAGTATAAGAAAATGGAAAAAAAACTTTTACCTGTGGACATTGATTATGATGAAGTACCCAGTCTTCGTATTGAAGCAAGACAGAAATTAAAGGAGTTCCGTCCGGTTTCCGTGGGACAGGCTTCCAGAATTTCCGGTGTATCTCCGGCAGATATTTCTGTTCTGCTGGTATATTTAGAACAAAGAAACCATCAGCATAAATAATAGTAACAGGAAAGGCATGGATTTTTAATGTATCGGACCGAACAGTTTGAAGCAGACTTAAAGGAATTAGGTATCACATTGACACCGGAGCAAATTCAGAAATTTATCCGTTATTATGAGATGCTTACGGAATGGAATGAAGTTATGAATTTAACGGCCATTACCGATTATGATGAAGTGATGAAGAAGCATTTTATTGACAGTCTTTCTTTAGTGAAGGCATACGATTTATCCGGTGATATTTCTGTGATTGATATTGGAACCGGTGCCGGATTTCCCGGTCTGCCGTTAAAAATAGCTTTTCCTAATTTAAAAATTACTCTTTTGGATTCTTTGCAGAAACGTGTCAAATTTTTAAATGCAGTCATAGAAGAATTATCTCTTACAGATATAGATACCATACACGGACGTGCAGAAGATTATGCGAAGCCTTCTTTACTCCGGGAAAAGTTTGATTTGTGCGTTTCCCGTGCAGTAGCAAATATGACAACACTGTCAGAATTTTGTTTACCTTTTGTAAAGGTAGGTGGTATGTTTATTTCCTATAAATCCGAAAAAATTACGGAAGAAATGAAACAGGCAGAAAAGGCTATTGCTATTCTGGGTGGTAAAGTAAAGAGCCAGACGGAAATTTATCTTCCGGACTCTGATATTTACCGTAATCTGTTTGCAATTGAAAAGGTTGCTGCCTGTCCGAAAAAATATCCTCGTAAAGCAGGACTTCCTGCAAAAGAACCTTTACACTGACAACCGTACTGCTTTGCAGACATTTTTACCCGGAGGTTAGGTAAATATGGCAAATGAGCGTAAGACATCTTTACTGGAAATCTATCAGAGCTTTTTAGATGAAGCAGAGCTTCTGGAAAGTGAAATTAAAGAAAATGAGTTTTCTATAGAGGAAACAACAGATTATCTTGACCAGTTATATAATAAGGAAACCGATGACTTCAAGGTATTCAGTCCGAGAAATGTATTGAATACCCAGAAGAGAGAAATTGAGAACAACAAGGCGAAAATAGAAAAGCTTCAGAATACTAACAGTTATTTAAGAGAAAGGCTGAAGAAAATAAAAATTTATCTGGAAGCATTGGAAGATGCACTGGATGAAAAACAGGAAAAGAAAATAAAATCAAATTATTCTATTATAGATGTGCAGGTTAAAGAAAGAAAAAGAATTGCCCAGGATTTGCACGATACTACTTTACAGAATATATCTTATCTGATTTATAAAGTAGAATTAATAAAAAGATATCTGGAAATGGATGTTTCACGTGCAAAAGTGGAGCTTACCTCAATGGACGAAAACTTACGGAATATGATGGAAGAATTGAGGGATATCATATATAGTATTCATCCTATACATTTTTACGACGTGGGATTTCAAAAATCAGTAGAAGATTTTTTTGATAAATTAAAAGAAAGGTATCCTGATTATACTTATGATATAGAAATTAGTCCTGATAAAATAGAAAATACTACTTTACAAATTTCTATTTTTCGTATTATACAGGAAGCCTGCAATAATGCAGTGGTACATTCTAAGGGAAATGTATTACAGGTAAAATTTATGAAGAAGGTAAACGACTACTATTTATTCATAAAAGATAATGGTATTGGATTTCAGGGGGAAGCTGAACATAAGTCCAATCATTATGGTTTATCTATAATGAAAGAAAGAGCACAACTGTTAGGGGGAAAGTTAGACATTCAAAGTGATGAAGGGGGAACTAAAATAACAGTCAGAATACCAATATCATAATTATTAATTTTATGGAGTAAAATTATATAAGGGAGGGAATATATGAAAAATAAGAAAATCAAAATTATGATAGTAGATGATTTTGCATTGATAAGGGATGGACTGAAGAATTTATTAGAATTAGATGGTTCTATGAAAGTAATTTCCGAAGCACAGGATGGTATAGATTGTCTAAATAAGTTAAATGAAAAATTGCCGGATATTTTATTACTCGATATAAATATGCCAAATAAAAATGGATTGGAAGTATTACAGGAAATCCGCAGCAATGAAATACCTATTAAAGTAATGATACTGACAATGCATAACAAAATAGATTACCTGCTCCGGGCAATCGAGATAGGAGCGGATGGATATGCATCTAAGAACATAAAGTTTGAAGAATTAAAGGATGCTATTGATTTAATAATTCACGGAGAAAGCTTTATTCAAAAAGAACTACTGCCTTTATTAAATTCTAAGATAGAAAAGAAAAATGAAGAATTAGATAAAATAAAGTCGTTAACAAAGAGAGAACTGGAAGTCCTTAAGAGTATTGCATCCGGTAACTCCAACAGAGAGATTGCCACTACTTTAGAGATAAGTGAGCGAACCGTGAAAAACCACATATTTAATATATTCAAGAAGATAGTAGTATCCGATAGAACACAGGCTGCAGTATTTGCAATCAGAAATGATTTAGTATCCTTGAATTAGAAATAAAACCGTAATGTTTCACGTGAAACATTGCGGTTTTTAATATATTTATGGATTTAAAAACACAAGATAATGTTTCACGTGAAACTTTCTAAATCTATATCTTGTGATTTAATCCGTGAAACATTTAAAAACTAATGCCGTGAAACATTTTTAAAACCCTTATTTAGCGGTATGTTGTTAATAATAAGGAACTGGAGAATTGTTTATAAAGCAGATGTTTGTTATTTATGTTAATGATGAGGTAACCCAAAGACAGGTATTGATTTATATAGCATGGCTTCGGATAATGTTATAGAATGTTTTCAATATATTTTGAGTATATATAATTCTTTAAGTATACTTATTTTTTGAAAGATAAATTTTATAACTAAAAATAAGATGCATTAAATCATAAATGGACTAAGCATTAAAAAGGACAAAGTTAAAAAGTAGATTAAATTAGAAAGAATAATTAAAAGGTTAATTCATTTTATATTTACACATACAAAACAAGAAAGATATTTTTTATAGTGAGGTTTAACGGTAATAAAGATGACAGAAAGAATAATAGATAAAGAACTTAAACTAATTCCCTATTATAGAAATGATGAGGTTTTCTTTCCATGGTATTAGGATTTAGATGTATGTAAGCAGGTAGATAACAGGGATGAACCTTATGATTTAGAACTTCTGCATTGTATGTACGATTACCTGTGTTCCAATGGGGATTGCTACTATATAGAATATGAAGGCAAATTAGTTGGGGATGTTTCATTGAGGGACAATGGAGAAATCGCCATTGTAGTTTGTAAGGAATACCAGAACCGGCATATCGGAAGACGTTGTGTGCTGGATATGTTGAAACTTGCAAAAGAAAAAGAAATGGACAAAGTGAAAGCAAATATATATTCCTTTAATAAACAGAGCCAGTCTATGTTTCAATCTGTGGAATTTGTTAAAACAGAAGAAGAGTGGTATGAATATATAATCTAAAAATAAGTTCCTTGCCTTATGCCGATAGCTTTCTAAAAATTTACTCTATGAAAAAAATGCTGTTGGTGAAAATAAAATTTTAAGAACATCGGGACACAAGATAATGTTTCACGTGAAACATTGAACATCAATATATTGTGATTTACTCTGTAAAATACCCAAAATTAGCCATTTTACACCACCAGAAATCCAGCATTTTCGGTAAAAATCCGCATTTCAAAACTAAACTTCTTATAGCCTATCCCAAAGAATGATGTTATAATGTATAAGATGCAAGTTAAAAACAAGCGGCTGTGCTATGCACAGACATTTGTTTTTAACGCATCTTATAACGAACAAATCATTTTGCGCCAGCAAAATAAATACGAGCGAAGCTCGTGGATTTGTGAGTGAAAAAGTTCAACGAGCAAATTGTTTTGCGTCAGCAAAACGGAAGCAAGCGGTAGCTTGCTATTTGCGAGTGATGGAGTTCTTAGGTCGTATTAATAGGAAAGGCTTGATATTAAAATGGGAAAAGTTATTGCTATTGCCAATCAAAAGGGTGGTGTGGGTAAGACCACAACATCTATTAATTTATCTGCGTCTCTGGCAGCGAAAGGAAAGAAGGTACTGGTTATTGATACCGATCCGCAGGGAAATACCACCAGCGGATTTGGTGTAGATAAGAATGAACTGGAAAACACCATCTATGAACTGATGTTGGGAGATTGTTCTATTCAGGATTGTATCTTAAAGGATGTAATAAAAAACGTATCCATTATTCCTTCCAACGTGAATTTGGCGGCAGCGGAAATAGAACTGATTGGTGTAGATAAAAAGGAATTTATTCTGAAGGGAGAAGTTGACTGGGTAAAAGATAAGTATGATTTTATTATCATTGACTGTCCTCCTTCCTTAAATACTTTGACAATTAACGCTTTGACAACGGCTGACAGTGTACTGGTTCCTATTCAATGTGAATATTACGCACTGGAAGGTCTGAGCCAGTTAATACATACAGTCAACCTGGTAAAAGAAAGACTGAACCCGGAATTAGATATGGAAGGTGTGGTATTTACCATGTACGATTCCCGAACTAATCTTTCCATGCAGGTGGTAGAAAATGTAAAGGAACATTTAAATCAGAATATTTATAAAACCATGATTCCCAGAAATATCAGATTGGCGGAAGCACCCAGCTATGGCATGCCCATTCATATGTATGACCCGAAGTCAGCCGGTGCGGAGAGTTATATGAGTCTGGCTGATGAGGTAATCAAACATAACAGAAAGAAAAAGTAAGAGGAGGGTATAGCAATGGCAGCAAAAAAAAATGGATTAGGAAAGGGGCTCGGCAGAGGTCTTGATGCATTAATACCGGAGGAAACAGCAGAAAAAAAGACAGCAGCTCCGGCAAAGGCGGGAGAAGAAAACGAACAGGGTACTATGGTTAAGATTACCAAGGTAGAGCCCAACAAAGAACAGCCCCGTAAAAATTTCGATGAAGATGCGCTGGAAGAACTGGCAGAGTCTATCAAACAGTACGGTTTAATTCAGCCCATAGTCGTACAGGACAGAGGCGACCATTATGAAATTATCGCGGGCGAGCGCCGTTGGCGAGCAGCAAGAATTGCCGGACTGAAAGAAGTTCCCGTTATTATCAAGCATTACTCGGAACAGGAAATTGTGGAAATTTCCCTTATTGAAAATATTCAGCGCGAAAACTTAAACCCTATTGAAGAAGCACAGGCATATAAAAGACTTCTGACAGAGTTTAACCTGAAGCAGGATGAAGTGGCAGAGAGAGTTTCCAAGAGCCGTACTGCCGTAACCAATTCCATGCGTCTGTTAAAGCTTTGTGACGAAGTGCAGCAGATGGTGATTGAAGATATGCTTTCCACCGGACATGCCAGAGCGCTTCTTGCCATTGAAAATCCGGAAGAGCAGTACACCATTGCACAGAAAGTATTTGATGAAAAACTCAGTGTGCGTGATGTAGAAAAGTTAGTGAAAAATCTTCATAAGCCGGAAAAAGCAAAGAAGAAGATAGACGATGAAGCTCTTAAGATTATTTATCAGGAAATTGAAGAAAAATTAAAACAGGCGCTCAGCACCAAGGTTTCCATTACCGGAAAAGAAAAAGGTGCCGGAAAAATGGAAATCGAATTTTACAGTCATGAGGATTTGGACAGACTGGTTGATTTACTGACAAAAGCCTGACAGAAAGATACGAGGAAATACCAATGAACAGTAATATACTGCAAAGTATCGGACTTGGAAATCTGGATATTGCTTACTTGTTTCTGATTTTACTTGTTTTCATTGTAGTGCTTTTTGTAATTATTATTCTGCAGATGAAAAAGTTAAACCGGTTACAGAAAAGGATAAGTAAATTTATGACAGGCAAGGATGCAAAGAGCCTGGAAAAAGATATTGTAGGTCTGTATGAGGATAACAAGTTTTTGAAAATCAATGTGGACAAAAACAAAAAGGACATTCGTACACTCTACAAGAATATGGAGCATGCATTCCAGAAAATCGGTCTGATAAAATATGATGCATTTCAGCAGATGGGTGGAAAGCTCAGTTTTTCTCTTGCACTGCTGGATGAGAACAACAACGGATTTATCCTGAACTCCGTACACAGTACCGAGGGATGTTACACCTACACTAAGGAAATAAAGAATGGAGAATGTGCTATTTCATTGGGCGAAGAGGAACAGCAGGCACTTGATATGGCTATCGGAGAATAGCATTCTTACATTAAGAAAGGAACCTACATGAAAATTGTTTCAGTAAATGAACTGAAGGGTAATGAAATAGCAGCTCAGGATATACTTACAAGTGATTACCAGATGATTTTACCGGCAGGTTTCCAAATTAAGGTAAAATATATAGATAAACTGCTCAGCCTGGGGATTGCTAAAGTTTATATCAAGGATGAAAGTTCACAGCAGGAGGAGATTTCCATATTAAAAGAGGATGTGGAAGTTTCCATGAAGGAAAAAGTTAAAGAAGTACTGGAAAAGCATACTTACCGTCATAACGAAGAACTCGCGAGCCTGAATGAAACGGCGGACCATGTCATCACGGAAATTGCGGAAGAAGACGAAGTGATGGAAAAGGTTTATGATGTAAAGCAGCGGAGCACCGATATTTTTGAACATTCCTTAAGTGTGTGCAGTCTGGCAATTCTTACGGCTATAAAATTGGGTTACAGCAGGGAAAGCCTGCACGATATCGGTGTGGGATGTTTACTACATGATATTGGATTACAATATTTAACTATAAGCTATCAGAACGAAGATGTTGCCACCATGTCCCGGGCAGAAATTGCAGAGTTCAAAAGACATCCGGTTTATGCGTATTCTGCACTGAGAAATGAAAAATGGCTGTCCGACACGGCAAAAGCCATGATTTTGTATCATCATGAAAGGCTGGACGGTTCCGGTTATCCGCTGCATGCCACACAGATTTCAGAACCGGTGCAGATTTTAACAGTGTGCGATACCTTCGATGAAATGATTTGCGGCATCAGCTGTAAAAAAGTAAAGGTTTATGAAGCAATAGAGTATCTGAAAACCTTTAAAAATGTGAAATATAGTGGTAAAATAGTAGATGCGTTTTTTCAGTTCACAGCAGTTTACCCGGTTGGAAGCCAGGTGCTTACGGGAGATGGAGAAACAGGCATCGTCGTCAGACAGAACAGAGAGTTTCCGGACAGACCGGTTCTCAGAATTATTAAAGATAAGAATGGCAGGGATGTTACGGAAGAAAAAATTCTCGACCTTATCCTTGTGCAGAATGTATTTATAGAAAAAGCGATTGATTAGATTATTATTTAAGGAGGCGTCTACTCATGATAGACATTAAATTTTTAAGAGAAAATCCTGATTTAGTAAAGGAAAATATCAAGAAGAAATTCCAGGATGCAAAGCTTCCCCTTGTTGACGAAGTAATTGCTCTGGATGCAGAGAGCAGAAAGGTTAAGCAGGAAGCGGACGAGCTTCGCGCACAGAAAAACAAGATTTCCAAGGAAATCGGCGCTCTGATGGCACAGGGTAAAAAAGAAGAAGCAGAAGCAAAGAAGGCAGAAGTGGCTGCCCAGTCCAAGAGACTTGCCGAACTGGAAGCAAAAGAGCCGGAATATCAGGAAAAAATCACAGCAATCATGATGAAAATTCCTCAGATTATTGACGCTTCCGTACCTATCGGCAAGGACGACACCCAGAACGTGGAAATTACCAGATTCGGTGAGCCCAAGGTTCCCGATTTTGAAGTACCTTATCATGCAGATATACTGGAAAGAATTAACGGTCTTGATAAAGAGAGCGCCGGCAGAACCAGCGGCAACGGTTTCTATTACCTGATGGGCGATGCTGCCAGAATTCATTCCGCAATGATCAGCTATGCAAGAGATTTCATGATTAACAAGGGATTTACCTATTGTATTCCTCCTTTCATGATTAGAAGCAGCGTGGTAAACGGCGTTATGAGCTTTGACGAAATGGAAGCCATGATGTACAAGATTGAAGGCGAAGACCTTTACCTGATTGGTACTTCCGAACATTCCATGATTGGTAAGTTCAAGGGTCAGATTGTAAACGAAGCAAGCCTTCCCATTACCATGACCTCTTATTCTCCCTGCTTCCGTAAGGAAGTCGGTTCCCACGGTATTGAGGAACGTGGCGTTTACCGTGTGCATCAGTTTGAAAAGCAGGAAATGGTTGTTCTTTGCAAACCCGAAGAGTCCATGGACTGGTACAACAAGATGTGGTCTTACACCGTAGAATTTTTCAGAAGCCTGGACATCCCTGTCCGTACACTGGAATGCTGCAGTGGTGACCTGGCTGACTTAAAGGTAAAATCCTGTGACGTCGAGGCATGGAGCCCCAGACAGAAGAAGTATTTCGAGGTCGGTTCCTGCTCTACCTTAGGTGATGCACAGGCAAGACGTCTCGGCATCCGTACAAAAGGCGAAAATGGTACTTACTTTGTGCATACATTAAATAATACAGTATTGGCTACTCCGAGAGGACTGATTGCATTCCTTGAGAATAATGTAAACGAAGACGGTACTGTAAATATTCCTGAAGCACTTCGTCCTTACATGGGTGGTGTTTCCAAGATTGGCTAATAGATTTATACAGAACGAAAAGAAAGAAGGTGAAATCCTTGCATAAATTTATGAGAGCCATCGGCTTCAGTAAAATCAGTAACAGAAAAGAATTGAAGGCTCTGCTTGCCAGTGTCGTGATGAATGCGGGCAAAAGAGCTTATACCATCAGCGACGAAGAGGTTCTTTTAGGAGAATTCAGCAAGGATTTCGCTGAAAATATGGGCATCGCCGTCTGCGGAGAATTTGACGAGTCGGACGATGAGAAATTTATTTACGAGTATTACTATCCGTATTTAAGAGGCAGAGGCATTACCACCACGGAGGATGTTTCCGTGGAAAGGCATGCTGCCAGGGAGTCCTATGCCGGCATCTGCGATGATGTGAAGGTAGGCGTTTCCCTTATTTTTTACCTGCAGAACATGATTCCCTATGTAAAAGCGCAGGCACAGGGAAAGCTTCCCATCAAGGGAACGACACTTACCCTGTCGGCTTTGTCCATACGGGGAAATATTATGTTTCCGATCAAAAAGGATGAGCAGCAGAAGCTGAAAATCAAAAAAGACTCCAATGTGCGCAACAACCTGATTGCAGCGGCAAGACGCGGTGATGAGGAAGCCATCGAAACACTGACACTGGAAGATATGGATATGTATACCACGATTTCCAAGAAAATCCAGAATGAAGATGTTTTCAGTCTGGTGGATACCTACTGTATGCCTTACGGTGTGGAGTGTGACCAGTATTCCATCCTGGGTGAAATCCAGGAGTGCAATCTGGTGACAAACAGCCTTACCGGTGAAGAAGTTTACCTGATGTCCGTCTACTGCAACGAGCTGACCTTTGATGTCTGCATCAACAAGCTGGACCTCTATGGGGAGCCGGAAATCGGTCGCCGTTTTAAGGGTATCATCTGGCTTCAGGGTTTTATTAATTTTCCGGAATAGATTGACCGGACATTTTCTTTTATGGTATAATTCCATAGTGTAAAAATCTGTTTATCGAAACGGATTTTTATATATGTTTCCTTAGTTAAATGGATATAACAGCCCCCTCCTAAGGGGCAGTTGTGGGTTCGATTCCCGCAGGGAACACTCTATTTTAAGCGGTAATGAAAGAAAAAACATTGCCGTTTTTTTCTTTATAGGAAAGTTCTCCTTTGGAGAACCTTTGATATGCTGATATATCTGCCGATGTATTTGGCAACAACCTTAGGAACGCATTTGTTGGGCTTGGCATAAACATAAAAGCCATCTTTGTGATCGTGATAACATTTAGCTTTGATTTTTTTGAAGGAGGGACCCAGCTTACGTTCCATAAGATCCAGAAGGGCAGTACGGTAAGCATTACGGAGAAAAGTGTAATTAAAATGTGTCTTGGCACGCCAACGCCCACTGTTACCGATGCCACCCTCTGACAGGAGACAGTGGATATGAGGATTCCATTTGAGATCCCGTCCAAAGGTATGAAGGACCAGAATAAAACCGGGAGTGAAATTTTCGGGATGCATCTTTGTAACTGCCATATCTCGTCCAGCCTCTCCTGTATCTCCCGCATATCCGCTTTGTACGCGCCGCCTCCGTTTCTCATAAGGGTCTGGGATATCCCAGCAAGCAATTTTTCAAAAAATGTCGCTCCTATCCGTAGTTTTTCCCTGCCCACTTCGCCAGACGCCTTGTGTTTCTTCGGATATTCGTATATAATGTATCGTATTGAGTATTATCCATGCGGAGGTGCGGATCCCCGGTGCGTCCCGGTTCGGGTGTTCATGGGCGATCCAGGAAAATGCGGAAAAGCCGTCCGACCCGCGCCTTCAGGGATAGCACCGCGATTCCGGCAGCACAAGCACCTAACAGACACCCATCCGCATTTGAAGTATCCGCAAAAAGGAAGTGAACGCTATGGCCTGCGACGAGGCTTTGTACCGCCAATATCTGAGCGGCGACGACGAAGGGCTTAATGCCCTGATGAAAAAATACGGCGACCCCCTGACCCTGTATATCGACAGCTATCTGCACGACGTTCACGAGGCGGAGGAGCTGATGCTGGACGTTTTCGCCTATCTGTTCACGAAAAAGCCCCGCATCCGGGACGGCGGCTTCAAGGCGTATCTCTATAAGGCGGCGCGGCACATGGCGCTGCGCCATAAGAGCAAACGAAAGCCCTTGTTCAGCCTCGATACGCTGACCGGCGAGCCGGAGGGACGGCTGCTGGCGGAGGAGGTCATCCGGACGGAGGAGCGAAACCGCATCCTGCATCTCTGTATGGATGAAATGAACCCGGACTATCGAGAGGTGTTGTATCTCATCTATTTTGAAGACATGAGCTACGCGCAGGCGGCGGAGGTCACGGGAAAAACGGTGAAGCAGATCACCAACATGGTGTATCGCGGAAAAGAGAGCCTGCGAAGGCTGTTGGAACGGGAGGGGATCACAAATGCGGAGTCATGAAGAGCGCGTCGCGGAGACAAAGCGGCGCATCGCCAAAATTGAGCGGGAGAAACGGCGGCGGCGCAATAAGATTACCATGGCTTCCGCCGTGGCGGCGTGCCTTGTACTGCTCATCGACGCGTCCCTCGCCATGCCCGGTATTGCCGCGAGCATCCAGACAGGCGATTATTCCGGCTTTGAAACGGCGGCCAGCATGTATGGCGGCGGCGCTGCCTTGGGATACATCGTCATCGGGCTGATAGCGTTTTTACTTGGCGTTTGCGTGACCGTTTTGTGCTTCCGGCTGCGGCAGATGAACCGGGAGGACGATCAGAACAAAGAAAGTGAGGGGATTCATGGAGCTGATTGAGAACCTGCTGCAACTGCTGACCACGTTCATCGGTGCGCTTCTTTCGGGTATCTCCTATCGGAAAAGCCGCAGGCAGGCGTATTTCCTGCTGCTGTGCTTCTACGGCTGCTTTGCCCTCGGCGCACTCTACTGGACGCTGTATCTGCTGCTGTTCGATACCACGCCTCGCGTCTTTTATGTGTCGGAGTTCGGCTGGGTGGCGAGCGTAATTTTCCTGCGCATTTTGCAGGCGACGTTCTCCACACCGGAGGAATGCAGTTTCCGCTGCTGCAGGGCATGGCTTGCGCCTGCATTCGGCCTTCCGCTGCTGGCGTTCTACTGCACCTTCGGGGACATTCTCTCCAACCTGATCTGGTGCAGCATGATGATATGGCTCTCCTTCTGCGCCATTCGCGCTCTTGCCTATGCGAAAACGCAGACGGGTGCGGCGCAAAATACGCGGTACTTCCACATCGGCGTACTGTGCTTTGTGTTTGCGGAGTATCTGCTCTGGACGGAGGGCTGCTTCTGGCAGAATATCTCCCTCGCAAGTCCCACCTTCTGGTGCGATATGTTGCTGACGCTTGCGATTCTGGGGCTGCTGCCCACCACGAGAAGGGCGGTGGACGCATGACCTACATCGAAAACATCTTCCTCTGCATGGTATCTCCCCTGCTGGTGGCCGTCCTGTGCATGGGCAGGCGGCAGCTCCGCTTCTTCCTGTTCTGCATTGCCGGGATGGGGGTGTGTCTGCTTTCGGCCTACATCAATACCTTCTTTGCGGCGGTGTGTCAGGCGGATGCCCTTGCCGCCACAGCGGAGATCGCGCCGGTGGTGGAGGAAATGATGAAGCTGCTGCCGCTGGTGTTCTATCTTCTGGTGTTCGAGCCGGAGGGGGATAAAATCAAGGCTGCGGCAATAACAGTTGCCCTCGCCTTTGCCACCTTTGAAAACGTCTGCTATCTCATTCAGAACGGCGCGGACCGCTTCTCCTTCATCTTCTTCCGAGGCTTCGGCACGGGAGCCATGCACGTCCTCTGCGGCTTGATCGTGGGCGGTGGGCTTGCGTACACGTGGCAGCGGACGTGGCTGAAGATCGCAGGCACCTGCGGGCTGCTGGGCGCGGCCATCACCCTCCACGCCATCTACAATCTGCTCATCGCCTACGGCGGCGCGGCGCAGTACATCGCTTACGCCCTGCCGGTGCTGCTGGTGGCGGGAAGATTGTCCACCTTCCGATTATCATGGAGAAAATAACCGAATATCCACTCCTTGAGAGCTGCTTTTTGGCGGCTCTCAAATTTTTTTAAAAAATTTTGCGTTTTGGGTGAGAGTTTTTTCAATTTTTTGTACCTATATAAGTGAAGAGGTTTTTAAGCCGCATTTCAAAAAATCCAGAGAGGAGATTCAAACGAAATGTACGATACCGCAAGACGGGTCGCACTCGTCAGGCAGCGGGTGCGGGAAAACACCCACCGAAGGCAGCGACGCGAGGCAATAAGCCTCTCCGCAGCGTGTATGCTGCTGTGCGCAGCGCTGACGCAGGCGGCGGGCACGGTCGTCGGGCCGGGGCAACCTAAGGCATGGGGCGTGTTCGGCGCGATGCTGCTGCGGGAGGACGCGGGCGGCTATGTGCTGGTAGGCGTTGTCTGCTTTGCAGCAGCGGTGGTCGTTACCGTGTTTTGCACACGATTGAGAAAAAACAATAAACAGCAGGAACAAACCAAGGAGGATGAGAAACATGAAGAAAAGATTTTTAGCGGCACTGCTGTGCCTGTGCATGACGCTCACGCTGCTGCCAACTACGGCGTTTGCAGCGGTGAGCGATTCGCTGGGCAACACACCCGAGGAAAATCAGGCGATTTTGGAGCAGTTCTCCGCCATGACCGGCGGTAGCAGCGACCAGGTGCTTTCCATGCTGAACGCTTTGGGGCTGCTGGATGAAGACGGCAATTTCAAGGTGGATCAAACCATCACGCTGGACGGCCAGGTGTTGACACTGGCGGCTGTCATGGAGCTGCTGGAAAATCCCGCCACGGATCTCACCCGAATAGCCGACGTGGATGGGACTCCGGTGGCGCTGGGCGATTTGAAGACCATGATCCAAATCGAACAGGAGTTGCAGCGGATCAAGGACACCTATTTCTCCGGCAGGGAGTTTACCGGGGAAGCTCTGGAGAATCTCAATAGCCTGATGGAGCAGTTGGAGCTGCAGGGCATCAGTTTGCAGTATTCCGTCTCTGCCACAAAGCCTGAGGGCGTTGAGACGGTGGATATGAGCAACATGACGAGCCAAACGCTGGAGGATCTCGCAAACAACAGCTGGAGCTCCGGGACTTTTACTGTATATCGCGGAAAACCGGTCGGCTTTTCCTACCGCATTCAAAAAGGCCAGCTCAGCGAGTATATCACCGGTGTGGAGGTCTCGATAGGCGAGACGAGTGAGGTCGTCGAGCAAAGCGACGGGTCCTACAAGCTGACCTATGACGTAGGCTCGACTTTCAGTTTAGGTGGTTGTAAAATCACTGTCAAGGTTACAACCAAAGGAGGGAACCTAACCGGGCTCGAGAATTCTTATTCCTATGGCGACCTGCTGGGGATGATTGAATTTTACGATGCGGAAAATTTGGTGTTCTATGACGGTGCCGCTTATGCCGACCACTGTCAGCTCAAGCTAAAAAAGACGGTTAATGCCCCCACAATAAAAACATCAATGACCGCGCCGCCCTATGAGAAAAGATACGAAAATACAGACGTAATATATCAGGATATGTTGATTCCTTTGCTGGCAGATAAATACACTGTCGCCAACGGTGTCGAAAATCCGGACTTCGTTGCGCTAAGCAATACCATAAGAATTTTGGAGGGTGCCCGCAATTCGGTGCTTCCCAGCGGCTCCTCCCCATTTTATCAGCCATACCAAATCGACGCCAGCATCGAGTTTGACTGGAGTACCAGCGCAGCTGCCTATACTGGTCCTGCGCCGTATGGCAATTATAATTCTATAACCCCACAACCCTATGCCCCGTTCTATCTGACGGAGTACAAGCTCGATGGAACAGCTCTGAATCTCAGCGATGACAAAACGAGAGCGCTGGCCTGTACGATTAACAAGGGCAGTACGGTCAGCATCTCCCTGCAGTCTACCACGCAAAACAGAGAGAATCAGCAGTACTATCTGCCCTTCGAACTGTATCTGAAGAATGTAAATGGCGATATCCAACATTCCTACGCCACCGCTAAGACCAGCAACGTCTCCGCCAAGCTGGTGGACACGGACAATCCCACCATTCAAAGCATCATGGCCACGGCGGGAACCTATGCCAGCGGACAGCATGTGCCCATCACAGTTACCTTTAACGAATTCGTGGATCTTAGAAACGCCCGCGTGACCATCAATGGCAAAGAGTATACCGCCGATGAGCTTTCCATGAACGGCTACGGCGTCACGGCAATGCTCTGGTATCCAGTGCAGGATGCGGATGACACCACGGTCATCGTCAATGGTATGACCGGTGTGGAAGATGTTTTCGGTCATACGCTGGATACCACATCCTATCAAAGCAACACGATTGCCGGCGTTGAGCTGAAGAGCGTCTTGATGCGCAACGCCCCCACCGAACTGACCGCCACCTACGCCAACGGCAAGGCATCGTTCACGATGCAGGCCAATATGGCGCCGGCCTACAAGACCGTATACAGCAATTATCACATCCCGGAAGGCACAGAGCTGAGGGAAGCCCCATTCCAACTCGAACTGAAGTACGGCTCCGCGGAGGCACCAAGCTATCTGCAGGTCTATCTGGACACAGAGAAGGAAGTCTTCACCGTTAGCGACTACGCAATCGCACCCTCTGCTTTCGACCGCACCTACACGGTGACGCTGCAGGCCAACGAGGGCACGAAAGCCGATCCTGACTGGGTGAATGTTCTTCCCCTGACCCGGCAGTTCACGGTGGCAAAGAAAGTTTCCGCGCACACGGTGACCATCGTCCCGGAAGCGAATGACGCCGACTATACGATTTCCCTCGGCAAAACCACCCGCCCCACGCTTAAGGCAGAGGTTTTGGGGGCAGGCGGTGAGACGGCCAGCTACACCACCGGCAAATGGAGCAGCAGTGACACGCTCATTGCCACCATCAACGAGGATACCGGCGTTGTTGCCACCACAGGAACCAAGGTGGGAGCCGTCACCTTTACCTTTACGGCGGACAACGGGACTGAGGATACTGCCGATGATGTGACGGGCGAGTCAAAGCCCTATACCGTGACGGCAGGCGATTCCCTGGCACTGGTGATTCCCGGCGGCGCGTCCATCGTGACGCGGGTAAATCAGCCCGCCACCGTGCTGTGGAGCTCCAACGCCACGCTGATGGCACCGGGCAAAGAGTTCAATTACAAGATTGACCTGTATGAGGGCAACTACGCGAATGAGGCGGCGCTGAGCGGCCTCAAGCCCGTTGCGACTTATACCGCCGGCAAGGATAAAAACAGCATGCGGATCGAGGAGAATGTGCTCTCCAAGCTTTCCAACGGCAATACCCCTGCCTACACGGTATTGGTCTCCATGCCGCACCCCAACGCCGGGGGTGAGGACGTCCGCCTGTCGGCACTTGCCTGGATCATCGTGCAGGCACCACCTGCCACAGCCAAGCTGACACCGCCCCAGAGCATTTACCTCAAGGATACCGACGGCGCCGTCAATATCGACTGGTCGGTGGAAAAGACCACTGAGGGCGCCCCTTTGCAGCCCACGCTGACCATTACCCGGGTCACAGAGGACAACACCACCACCAAAGTGGTGGACAGTGTGCGCCTATCCGGCACCTCCGGAAGCTTCCCCCTGTCATTACAGAGTGTGCAAGCCGGCAATCTGAAGGACACCTATCAAGTGGTTTTGAGCGTGGAGAATCCTGGTGAGGAATCTCCCAGCACCGACTCTTTCCCCCTGTATGTCTACGATGCCGACGCACTGAAGGTGCAGGACGACGAAGGAAAGACGATTTCTGCGCTGACCATGGACAATACCTCCAAGGTCAGCGGCACCCTACCCACCGATACAGCTGAAATTTTGCAGCTGCGCCAGGAGTTGGGGCTGATCGAGTACATAGGCATCAACTATGACGAGTACGGATGGAACTCCTTTAAAGATGGCATCCGGTGGCTCTCCAGCAACAACGATGCCATTTCCGTCAACTACAAGCAGGGCGGACTGTATGAGGACATCAGAAACTTCTCCTTTGATTCCTACCTTCCCGAAACCAAAATGGCGCTGTCTGGCTTGGCCAACGGCACCGCAACCGTCACGGCTACCCATGCCGCCACGGGCATGAATGCCGCCGTACAGGTGACAGCGAAAACGCTGCAAAATAAGTTCTATCTCTTCCAGCTGACGCCTGCAGCGGAAACTACGCTGCAATACACCGACGGCAAAGGTGTGCCCAAAACGGTCACGACCAACAGTGAAGGCGTGCTGGCGCTTTACGAACCCAACGGAATCGCCAGTGAGGTGTCTCTGCGGTCCGGCTCCGGCGCGGATATTTATCTGGGCACCATCTATAAAGAAAATCTGCGTTCCGGCGAGCGGGATGCCACAAAACTGCAGCTTTATCCCGTGAATACCTTCAGCCTTCGGCGAGTCGCCCGGGCATCTGTGACGCTCATCACGCCGGGCGGCGATCCGCTGGCGAACAAGACGGTGACCGTTCGTGGCGGCGTTTATAAAAACGGAGGCTACTGCCAGGCAGCTCTGCTGGGCTCCAGGGCAGGAGCACTTGTCAGCGGCATCACCGGCGACACCTATACCACGGATGCAGCGGGAAATATAACCGTCTATCTGGATTCCACCCAGTTCTGGTCGGGCGAAAAGGGCGAGAGCAACACCACGGCGCTTTCCGCTCTGGATCAGCTGGAGTACATTCTGGAGATCAGCGCAATTGACGGCGACAAGTACTATCCGCTGCTGCTGACCGTCAACGGCAAGCTGGGCGTGGACGATGTAATGCGCACCGCAGAGGGCGTTGTCTCTCTGGAGCGCGTGCCGGCGGGGGAGGAAAACAAACCCTTCATTGTGGCGCAAAGCGTTGATTACGGTCTTGCCAACGGTCAGAAGGTGGATGTCCGCAGCTCGACTGGAAAGATTGGCCCTAACAGCAGCTTTAAAACAGCAATCCTGCACACCACCATGTTCCTCTGGGGCGAGGATATTGCCAACGCACGGAATTACAGTCTCAAGCTGGCGGACGAATACGGCGTTCTTCCTGCCGCCCAGAGCAGCAGTACCAAGCAGTATCCCTTCTCATCCATCCCCGTAGCGGAAAACGATCTGACCCTCACCGAGGCCACCATGACCACCTCTGGATGGATCGCCGACGGCAAGGATGTGGGTATGAAAACGCAGCTGAGCCTGAACGGCAGCCTGCTGCAAGAGAAAATAATGCCCTTCCGGGTCGTTGATCTGACCCGAGCGCCCAAGGTGACAGAGGATGACCGCGTCACCGGTATTCTGGCGACGATGGGATCCTCCAGTGGAGTGAATCAAGTCGACTTTGGCGGAGTGGGCGATAGTAACATTCTCAAGGTGCTGACCGGACGGCTGGATGATCTGAGCGGTCCGGTGGACACTTCCGTGTTCAAAATGATTATCACCCCCAGCGAAGATCCCTCCGTGTTCCGTGCCATGATTTGGACCGGGTACAATACGCTGGAGATGGAGGACATGGACTATTCCGAGGACGGCGTGGCGTTGGGTGCGAATGTGCTGACGCAGAACCTGGAAGTGGGTGTGCCCGGGACCGGGGACCTGAGCCAGATGGCCCAGGGCACCTATGATCCCAAGGGGGACTACAAAACCAACTCCATAGCCGACAATGTCACCAGCACGGATCTCAACTTGCAGTTGGAGGGCTTTTACGAAGCGGAAATCCGTTATAACACCGAAAAAAAGGAGTGGGAGGTTTTCACCGTAGGCGGCGGATTTACCGCCGGCGTTGGTGTGGGCTTCTCCTTCAGCGTGAACGCCATGGCTGGCCCCGTGCCGTTGACAGCAACCTTTGAACTGGGTGGTGCCATTCAGCTGGATTTCCGTACCGCAGTGCGCTACGGCCGGCAGGGCGAGGGTACAGAGCTTGCCTGGAGCGATCCCACGGCCACGGCAGTGAATGACTTTTTGACCACGCTGCGTATCAACGCCTATGTCCACGCGTTTGGCGGTATTGGCTTTGACTATTCGGTCGTGGCGCTGAAGATCGGCCTATTCGGCAATTTGGATGTGGACAGTCAGAATAAGTTCCTTTCCCGCACCTATCTTGCCGACGAGACAAAGCGCCAGATCAACGGTCAGGCCCTGGGGATCCAAAGCGAAGTGGGAATCAAATTTGTGGCAACCTTCCTGTTTATCTCCTACGAGGCGGTGATCGCCTCCGGAACCCTTGGAGCCACCAGGACTTTTAATGACTGGAAAACAATCGACGACTACTGGAATAGCGCCACAAGTGGGCTGAACCTTGCCTCGCTGCGGATGGCGGCGGCCCAGAGCGGAATGCAGGTGGCTTCTGGCAGTGCAACGCTCCAAAGCCGGGACTATCTGGAGCAATATGCCCGTACTTGGGGCCAGCCCCAGCAGCGGATGATGCTGTTCTCTCTGAACTCCACCAGTGGGCTGGAAAACATCCAGACCAATGCCAACCCCACATCCTATCCACAGCTCAGCGATGACGGGAAGATATTGACCTACATCAACGACGGCAATAGCAGCAGTATTTACGACAGCCGGGCGCATTTTTCCACCCTCAATGGCAGCGTCTATACTCCCTCCAGTGAAATTGACTCTCCCACAGGGTTCCCCGGCTACGGCGACACGAGCGTTTCTTTGTCAGGCACTGGTAGCTTCGCGGCGGCGGCTTGGGTTCGCATGGGCACCGATCTGCCGGGTAAAAATGCCGGTGATGCCGTGACATTGGAAGAGCAAAACCTGCTGATGAACAGCACGGAGATCGTAGTGTCCGTCTATAACGGCTCAACCTGGACATCCACCCGCCTAACCAACGACGGCACGCCGGATCTGGCCCCAGCCACGGCAGTGGGCGGCGACGGCAAAGCCATCGTGTTCTGGCGCAGCGTCTACACCCCCGATCCCGGTACGCAGGGCAGCAACAACCTGCTGAACTTCACGACCAGAGATTGTATCATGTACAGTTGCTATGACAGCACTAACGGCACCTGGAGCGAGGCAAAAATGCTTTATAACGGTGCTACTGGCAGCGTGAAGGCGTTGCAGGCGGCCATGCTGCCCGACGGAACCGCTATGGCGGTTTACTCGCTGGACCGCAGCGGAACCGGAGATATCTCCGCCTACGAGATTGCCTATTGTACCGTGGCTGCTGATGGAACTCCCGGTACAGCCATGCTGGCGACCTGTGACAGCAATCTTGACGAAAACCCCCAGGTCGTTGCAGCCAACTTCGGCAGCGGGGATGACCGATTTGTCATCGGTTGGCACAGTGTCCGAGACGGCAGCAGTGATATTCAGCTGTTGGCTGTGGACGGCAGCGGCACCATGTCCAACAGTTTCCCCGGCTCTCTGTCTGCCCTGACCAGCAGCGGCAACGCCGTCGTGGGTGGAGACTTCCGCTTCGCTTCCCTCAGCGGGGATCATCGCAGCCGCAATGATCTTACCATCGTCTGGAATGAGACTGTCAATAACGCCAGCGGCGCGGTAGATCACGGCATTTTGAAGGCGGCCAAGCTGCGCTATGCCACAAATACCTACACTCTGTCCGCACCATTGGAACTGGCAGAGCTGCCGGATCGCACGCTGGCGGACCACTTTGATGCCTATGTCAGCGGCACCAATCAGGTGCAGGCCGCCATTCAGACCACCCGGTATGACGATGAAAACCAGGAGGTAATCGGCGGCGTGACCGTTCCGGGAGAGGAAACGATCCTCTGTACCGCTACCTCTAATTTTATCACCGATGCGGTGGCAGTGGAACAGATTGGTGTGGATTATGCAACGCTGGCGTTGAACAGCCTGACACCCATTCGCTTTACCATCCGCAACACCGGGCTGAACGATGTGACAAACCTAACGGTCAGCCTTGGCAGTGGGGAAACCGCTACCCTTTCGGAAACACTGCTGCCCAATGAAAGCACCACCCTTACCGTCTGGCACCATGTGGGGAACCTCGTGACCGACCCGAGCTATACCATCACCGCCGCCGGCGGCATCAACGAAAACGGCACAGTGTATCTGGATTATCCCGACATTGGCATCTCGCAAATGGAAGTGATAGCGGAGAGCGCCGGCAAGCGCACGGTGCGCATGACCCTCTATAATTCCTCTGCCGCCACGCTGGCTGGCGGAAAGAACCGCGAGGTGAAGCTTGCGTTCTATGCGGATGATCTGCATACCAAATCTGCAGTGGTAGGTTGCACCACAAACGGCGTATCGGTTAGCGGTAATGAAATCACCATTTCCGAAGACAGCGCCCTCGCCCGTATCGATCAGGGAACCTTTACACTGGACCTGACCTATGATCTGGGCGAGTATATGACATCCATTGGAAAAACCGAGATCCCCAATGTGGGTACCTATCTGTACGCTGAGGCGTGGGCGGAAGGCCAGATCGGTGGAACGGGAAGCAATCAGCGCCTGCCGGAGTATAACGGCAGTGACAGCGAGGCCAGCGTCCATATGACCGGCGCACTGGCTCGCACCGGAAAGCAACTGACGATGGATGTGACACAGGGGAACGACGGCAACGGTCACAGCACCGCCGCCATTACCCTACGCAACAACTGCCTGCAGTCTCAGACTAGCGCAGAGCTGGTGGCCACGCTGCTGGATGCTGCCGGGACCGTTCTGGAAACGAAAAAGATCAGTATTGGCGGTGCTATCTCCGGGGAAACCTACCAGACGGAAACCGTCACCTTCTCCCGGCTTGGTACCCGCGTAGTGGTGCGAGCCGCAGTGCCCGGTAATGACCTTCTGACCTTTGAAGGTCTGGCAGTGGGGATCGGCGATTTTACCGCCAACGGAACGAACTATACCTATACGCTGCAAAATGATAGCGGAGCAACATCTACGCTAGTCACAGCGGTGTCTGGAAACGGCGAGCCCGTGAGCATCAACGGACAGGCTCTGTCCACCGGCGGCAGCGCAACCGTTGCCATCCCCAACAGCGGCAGAACCGACATTGTCGTGAGAATCGGTGCTAAAAACTACACGCTGACGATTCTGCGCAATAGCGGCACAGGCGGCAATGTAGGCGGTGGCGGCAGCGTCGGCAGCATCGGCAGCGGCTACAGCTACTACACCATCAAGGCAACTGCTGGGGCTGGCGGCTCCATTTCTCCCTCCGGCAATGTTAGCGTCCGTGAGGGCAGAGATCAGACCTTCACCATCACTCCGGATAAGGGCTATGCTGTCGCCAACGTCAAGATTGACGGCAAGAGCATTGGTGCGGCGAAGTCCTACACCTTTGAGAATGTCAGCAGAACCCATACCATCGAGGTCATCTTTATGAAAGCCAACGGCAACCCCCAGACCGGCGTGTTTGTGGATGTAGCCACCGGCAGCTATTATGAGGACGCTGTGGATTGGGCGGTGGAGAACGGTATTACGCAGGGAACCGATGATACCCACTTCTCCCCGGATGGCATCTCGCCCCGAAGTTGCGCTGTTCTCTTTTCGCTACAAGAAACAAATCATTGACATTTTGAGCTGCGCCGCTATCCAAGCGCGGCAAGGAGACAGCATTATGAAAAGAATCAAAAGAATCATTCGTCCAATCATCTGCATGGTTGTCCTTCTCGTTGCTATGACCACGGCAGTCAGGGGCTGCTATCAGAAAGAGAAAGATCCTATCGACATTTCCGGCAGAACGCCTTCCGGCACATCTGCGCCTCAGCCATCAGCGAATCTTGCGGGCGAAGTTATCCCCTCGGTGGACAGGCAGACAGAATTGGCGGAAGCCAGAGCGAAGAATCCCGACACCGTGGCGTGGCTGTATATCCCCGGTGCGGAGGTGGACGACCCTGTGATGCAGGCGGAGGACAACGGCTATTACCTAAAGCTGGATGAAAACGGTGAGTACGCCATGTGGGGCTGCTATTATGCCCATTGTGAAAACAAAATCGGCGGCAGGGATAAGCTGGACAAAAACACCACCATTTTCGGCCACTCCGCCAGCAACTGCGACCCGGACGGTGTGCGGTTTACCAAGCTATACCGCTATATGGACATAGACTTTGTAAAGGAGCATCCGTATATCTATCTCTCTGTGGATGGTGAGGACATGATCTTTCAGATCACCGCACTGTTCGTCACGGATATTGGTTTTGACTATATTGCGCCTGATCCCACGGGAGATGATCGGACCAGCTTCTTTGAGACGATTGCGCGGAAAAACTGGCTTGACTTTGATGGCGTGACCTTCTCCGAGGAAGATACTGTTCTGACCCTCTCCACCTGCTGCCGGAAGTATGACAAGGCCAACAGCGGCAATCAGCGGCTGGTGGTCATGGCAAAGCTGCTGCCGGAGGGCGCAACCGCACAGGAGTTCAGCGTATCCCTTGTGGATAGTCCTGAAATGCCCTAAAAGAAATCAGAATACGACGATAACATGCGGTACTGAAAAGTAGCGTATGGTATAGGAAAAACGGCGGCTGCTCTGTACGGGGCGGCCGTTGTTTTTGCTGTCCCAACATTTTTCAGATGAAAGGGACCTATGCGTATGACAGGAGAGCGCAGGAGGTGCCGCTATTGAATCTGTTCTGGTAGCATAGAGTATTGCGTCCTTTAAAGGAAATGCAGATGTCTATAACTTTCTTAATTCGGGAGAATTATCATACCAGACAATGATGGAATAATTAAGAGGAAAAGAAAAGTTGCTGTATAATCGATATGAGATAAAAAAGAAAAATTTCGATATTGTGATTAAAGATACTTTTTTTGATGTGATTGACTGGTAATAATGGATGTTTGGCAGAAAATAGGTTGCTAAAAAACAGAAAGATATCGATTGGTTTGGTGTGAGAATGACCAAATAAGTATTTTCGGGGTTCTTCAAGAAAGCAATTTCTGTGGCCGGATATGATACAGTATATTCCCTGGGGATGAGGGGAGTCTATCTCCATCATACATATTGAAGTCTCCTTCATTTGATGATAAAATGAAGGAGATAAATCTGAAATGAAGGAGATTCCTATGAGAGATTTTGATTATATTGCAAGTCCTGCGAAGTTGCTGACACCTGAAATTGTTCAGATGGTTAGCAGCATCCACGAACATAAAGGCAAACAGGAATTATTTCTCGAAGCCAATGTAGATGAGCTGAAAACACTCTTAGAAGTTGCATTGATTCAGAGTACGGGAGCATCCAATCGAATCGAAGGTATTTTTACAAGCGATAAGCGTTTGGAAGAATTGGTAAGCCAAAAAGCAGAACCCCGCAACCGATCTGAGCAGGAAATTGCCG